>Ga0213822_1001103_pt1 | contig 16432 bp, 25 predicted proteins | sample MC6MC0908MG_FD_179872 | JGI IMG/M metagenome (GOLD analysis project Ga0213822, IMG submission 179872) | Enriched soil aggregate microbial communities from Iowa State University, Ames, United States - MC6-MC0908-MG | ecosystem: Environmental > Terrestrial > Soil > Unclassified | place: USA: Iowa...
CCATTTCGGTCAGGCGCTCCTCGGTCAGGGTCGGCCAGTCATGCAGCACCAGGTACGCGCAGCACTGGCGCCAAAAGTCCTGGAAGACCTCTTCGCCCATTGAGTCGTAGGAAAGGCTGCGCGGCGTCTTGCGGGTGAGTTGGCCCAGGCCGGGGATGTCGAACTGCTCTTCATCGCAGCAAACGCCAGACTCAAGTTGCAGGGCCTTGATCGCGTCGTGGGACTGTTTCCCGGAGAATCTGTCGATGTTCTGGCTCAGCACCCGACCCAGGCCGTGGACCAATCCATTGAACCGTGGATTGCGCGACTGCTTGAGGTCCGCTCGGATCTTGGTGTTGATCTTGAAGTCACGCTCACGGAGGATCGACCGGTCGGCGTCGGAGGACGGCACGAACGCGGCCACCTCCTTGCCGGTGGCAGGATCAACCAGGCGGCGCAGCACCAGGTACACAGGCATAGGGCGTGGCTTGGTGGGTTTCGACATCACCTAACCTCCCGCAACAGCTTGAATACCTCTGCGGCCATGTCGCGGCGATCAGGCTCTACAACTCCACGACCTCCACATAGACCGCACCAGCGGCGCTCGAGGTCATAGCCGCGGCATTTTGGGCAAGGTCTAGCTGGAGTCATGGCTGCTCTCCCTGGCCCATGGCGGCGTCGATCAGCGCATCCAGGTCTTCACCGACCATTCCTGCGTAGTGCGGGCCGATCCATTCCACGACCTCGATGTCGTTACTGCGCCCTTTCTGAAGCCACCGGTACCGATCGGCATCCTGGCGCAGCGCCTCGTTCTCGGCCAGCAGCTCCAGCGCCACTTCCTCGAGCGTCTTCTCGCCCAGGAATTCTTGCAGCGCCTCGGTGTTGCGCTTCCAGTCTGAGCAGTCGGCGCGGAATGACGCGGCCTCGGCCCACAGCAGCTTCTGGAGTTTTGTCTTGTCGATGGTCATGTCCATTGCTCCCTGGTCTTCTTGCCGAACTTCGCCATCAGTTGTGCCCGGGCTGCTGCTCCGCTGCATGGGATGGACTGGATCTCCAGCAGGCGCGCCTGGCGGTGACTGGCGTACTCCTCGGCCCGCTCCAGTTCGGTCTTCTGGCTGTCGTGGCCGATGCCGACGGCGATGTCTTCCAGCGGCTTGCCCTGCATGAGCATGCGGATGGTGATGTCGTAGGCCCTGTCGAACACCTTGCTGGCCTTCTCGGGGATCAGGTCGCCCAGGTTGTGCATCTCGCATTGCAGCGCAGCGTGACGAACCGCTGGATGCGACCAGGTGCGATTTCCGAACCGGCTCGGGTGAGCGTTCACCAGTGCCTCGCGAAAGGCCTTGTCGTGCGGCGGAATACCCAGCATTTCCGGCGTTGGCTGGCAGAGTTTGATGAACTTGCCCACGCTCGGCGCGAAGTCCGTGCCCAGCGAGCGGCAGCGCTCGATGCCGAAGCGGATCTGCTCCAGGGTGTTAATCTCGGCAACGATGAACGCCTTGATCCAGCTGCGCTTGGCGGTGCTCAGCGCGGCATCCGTCGGCCAGGCCTGCTTCCAGGCCGGGAAGATGGCCTGCAGTTCCTTGAACAGGGCATTGACGACGTCGACAGTGCCCGGCGGCAAAGTCTGTGGCATGACCGGCATAGGTGGCGGCTTGTAGCCGGCCATCGCGACTGAAAGATCCTCGTCGGCCCCGGCTGCCTTCATGAGCTGTGCCGCGCTTCTCGGCGGCTTTGGCTTGTTGCTCATAGCACGCTCCCAAGATCGTCAGCCCAGGTCTGGTCGTCGAAGTCGGGGCCGTTGGCCTGTCGGCGCCCCGGGAACGGATGGACGTTGTTTGCAGTAGCTGTGTCGCGCTTCACCCACTTCACCAGCAGGCTGACCCAGGACGCTTGCGTCTCGACGCGACCGGATGCCGAGTAGTGGCAGACGAATGCCGCTGTGGCTTCGGTGGTGAATGCGGACACCGGCATTGCCATTCGGAACGCGTAGGCCTTCAGGAGCTTCTCGTCAGGAACCCAGTCCAGGGTCATTTCGGTTGGCGCTTTTGGGTCGACGGAATTTTCCTGCCCCTCGCGTAGAGTGTTGTGTTGATCTTCTCCTATTCCCTTCCCTTCCCTTCCGGGGGCGAATGGTTGGCGACTGGTCGACGACTCCTCGGCGAATTGTCGACGACCGCTCTCCGACTGGTCGTCGAATTCAGACGGCGGGGCTGGGTATTTGAAGTTCTTTTTCTCTATCTTCTGGTGCTTCCAGCCACGGACGTGCAGATAGTTTTTTCCGTCGATCCAGTAGCTTAGGGTCAGGTTGGCGCCCTCCAGCTCACCCAGCAGGCTGCTGACCTCCTCGACGGTGATGTCGTCGCCAGGGAAGACCAGGGCCTTGATGGTCCTAGGAGACAGCGGGTGGTTGCCGCCGTCGTCGCAGAAGTTCCAGATACCAATGAACAACAGCCGAGCCAGCGGGCAGCAGGACATGACCTGCTCGCTCGACCAGAACTCGGGCTTTACAGTGCGAATGCGGGCCATCATGGGCGTCCTTTGCCGACCAGGCCGGCGAGTTCGAGAAAGCGATCCACATACCAATGAGGCTGCGTCTCGCGTGGGCATTGGGGGCTGGTGAGGTTCTTGCCGTACTGCAGGCCCTTTTCAGTCACCGACCAGAACGGAACCGTTTCGCCCTTGGAGTTCTTGCGCTGGAGAGACTTGAGGAAGCCGCGGGCCTCCAGGACATGATTGAAGGCCGCCGGCGAACAGCGGATGTCGTTGTCCTTCAGCAAGGCCGTGGCCGACTTGGTGGGCATCGAGGAGCCGCCGGTGGCATCCGGTGCAGCATCGACGGCGTAGCCTGGGAGGAACTTGGCGTCGAGGCCGTTGTTGGCGGCGATCTTGGCGAGCATCATCACTTGACTGGATGGCGCAGGCTTCAGGAGGCGGGTAAAGCACTCCAGGATTGCGAGCTCACCGACGACTTTGGTGCCGTTGAGCAAAACCTGATTGCGGGCGCCCTGCTGCTGCTCCAGTTCCCGCCAGCGGCGAATCACCTTCATGCGCATTGGAGCGCTGTAGCCAGTGAGCAAGCAGTCGGTGTGCTCTCGGTCGAGTAGATACTGGACTTGCTCCCGATTGCGACCGTCCAGATAGATGTCCTCAAAACTGAGTGCATCAACTTTCAGGTCCTTGAGCATCGCAACGATGTCGCGCTTCACGTTGTCGTGGCGCTTTCCGGTGATATTGGCTATCTCTCGGGATGACATCGTGGCGTGCGACACGTTTTCAGATCCGGCGAAACGTGTCGCGACATTGGTCGGAGTATTGATCGTTTGGTTGGATTGGTGCATGATTCGCTCCACTTGTACTGCTGTTGAAAAAGCCACCCTCGTCCGGTGGTTTTTTTATGCCTGGTGAAAAGTGAGCCCTTCTTCAGGGCCTGCGTGAGGGCCTCAACTATCCGGTTGAGGGTCTCTTGAGTCCCACCAGTGTCAGAACTGGTGCCTTATGCCTGCCGACGAAAACCGTTGCTCCTGAGGTGATTGCCTCAAGAAGGATTTCGTTTACCGCTTCCTCAAACGTCCACCCTCTTGCCTCCATAAGCTGGTGAACCTTGGCGCGGATCTCTGGCGGCACGTTTTCTTCTGTGAATTGCTGCATTCGTGCCCTCCTGAGGGCCTCTAACCCGCGATATTCTTGAGATCCTTCAAATCCTCGGGCATGAGTGCCTCTATTGCTCCGTTGACTGCCGCCCACTCGAGCATTTCGAAGAGGTAGGTCGCGTACTCGCGCCGGCTTTTGTCAGCGGCACGCTGCAGTTGTCGATCAAGCAGCGGGTAGAGACGGATCTTGCGGGCGATGTCTCGGCGCTGATTGAGGGGGTCTTTAAAGCCCATACGGGGATTGCTCCTGTGTGATTGGAAGGGTTATGCAGCTGATTTCTGGGACGGGAACGGACGCTGCTCTTGTGCGGACAAGCTGCCGTCATCGTCGAGGGTCACGTACACGTCGCGGCCTACGCGGATCGCCTTGCTAAGGGCGCCCTGCGTACAGCCGAGCAGTTGCGCGGCCTTTGTGTGGCCGTGTTCTTTGGCAAATTCGGTGAGTGGGATTCGGCGCATTGCGGCGTCCTCTACGTAGATTTCGCCACAAGTATGACCGCCGGTATTGTTGATAGTCAATACCGGCGATATTGGTTAACTAAATACCGTGGGTAATACCATCAGCAGATGAAAAAAGACTCCCGACGGCTCCCGTTATCCGAATGGCAGCTGCAAGACAGCGCTCGGCTTAAATCACTGTTCCAGGCCAAGCGCGGGGAACTGAAGCTCACCCAGGAGAAACTCGCCGCCGATTTGGGCGATGGCGTCACGCAAGGTGCTGTCAGCCATTTCATGAATGGGCGCACGGCGCTTAGCGTCAACGCCGCGGTGGTTTTTGCAAAAGCGCTTCAGGTCCCTGTTTCCGATATCAGCCCAACGCTGGCTGCACAGATCGAGAAGATGGCGGCCTCGCTACCAGATACGCGCCCTACTCATCGAGAGACTGCTGACACCCGGATTCCACCGCGAAGCTTTGATCTTCAGAACGAGCCCGGATACACCGGTGTCCTGCAGCTAACCGCACAGGGATCTACCGGCGGCGGCGAAGACAATACGCACGTTGAGATTCGCGGCGTCATGGCGTTCAAGTCCGCATGGCTCCGCGCAAACAACCTGAGCCAGAAGTACCTGGACGTGATCTATGCCAATGGTAATAGCATGGAACCAACGATCAACGATGGCGATGTGCTGCTCGTGGACGAGTCAAAGATCGAGCCGAAGGATGGGCAGATATTTGCTATGCAGAGCGAGTCGAAGGGGACGATCGTAAAGCGCCTGGTGAAGTCCGACATCGACGGCTGGATCATCCGAAGCGACAACCCCGACAAGGCGCGCTATGGCGACGAGGTTCTGCGGGATGGGGAGATAAACGAGGTTCGCATCATCGGGCGCGTTGTGTGGCGCGGCGGGATGCTGTGATGAGAAAGGCTCGCTCAAGCATTGCGTCCAAAGCGCTATTTGTTCTTATGCTGGGCGGCCTGGCTGCGGTGGCCTGCAGCCTCGTTCTCTACCTGCTGGGTATCGGACAGGACGGCTCTGTATTCCTCGTCGGGATGATCTGTGTGCTTCTAGTCGGCGTTATTTCTGCCTTCCGCCGTGAGGGCGGCGCCCGACTAGAAGATGCGTTAACGCTTCTTGCCGGTACAGCTTTTTTTGTCTGGATTGCCTGGCGAACCTTCAACAGGTAAGGCGCCTTCCCCATTGAGTATGCCGCCGAGTTGCAATCCCCTTGTGCCCGGCTGGCGCTGGCGCCGATGGTGGCTGTAAGCCATGGATGGTAAAGTGCTGACTCAATATAGGAGGGATCCAATGAAGTCGAAGATCGCATTTTTTGCACTGGGCATTTGCCTGGCTGGCTCCTCGCTCGCTGCTAAGAAATCCACCGAGCCAGAGCCATGGAAATTGGAGCCTGATAGCTTCATGGGCATCAAGTTCAGTAGCAATATAAAGTACGACCTGACGCAGTGCCCAGATGGATACGAGCCGCCAAAAGAGATGTGCTATCAGAAGCCGTACAGCGATCTGTACATCCTAAACGGCCTTCCAAACATTGGCCTTGTGGGCGGATACCAGCTTTCGGCGAAGGTGAAGGATTCAGCGATCCAGTACTTTTACCTGTCCGCCAGTTCCGATGACTTCGCCCGCCTCTCCCAGATCCTGATCTCCAAGTACGGCAAGCCGACACGCAGCGAGTCGGAGCCAGTTAAGACCAAGGGCGGCGCCACGTTCACCAATGAAAAGCTGTCATGGTCAGGGGGGAAGGTCCTGATTGTCCTGAGCAAGTACGCGGACGACATCAACACCAGCTCGGTGTCCGTCACCAATAGGGCCGCCTCCATGAAAGCGCTGGATGATGAGAAAAAGAAAATAAGTGATGCGGCTTCGAAGCTCTGAGCCAAGCCACAACAGATGACCAAGCCCGCCGATCGCGGGTTTTTTTGTGCCTATTGAAAAATACATGACCGGCGGTATTGACCGCATAGAATACCGGCGGTATTGTTCACCCATCGAGACGCCACAGCGACTCGCCAGGGCCTCAACAGACCCGCCACACGACTGGTGAAGCCGCCAGATAGCACGGGATCAGCGAAGTGATCTCCCAGCCCCCTCCCCGGGGACCGACTGGAACCAAGTTCTTTAAGCAAGACGGATAGTTGAGCTGGGGTGACCGGGGAGCCGGCATCAGCGGTGAAACGAGACAGCATTTGATTCAAGCCAGTGACCGACGCCAGTAGCGGGTCACGGCGGAAATTTTCACTGATGCACCTGGGCGACCGGGTGCATTGGGAAAACAACCGAACATCCCCGACAAGGAATAACCCCATGCAAGCAAATCAACTGACCACCTACTCCCGTCTCGGCTTGACAATCAGCAGCCCTGACGAGGCTGTTGTACTGAAGCTGGCGACACTGGCAATGACAGTCGATGCGGCGCCGGCCACTTCTTCGGCTCCGGCCATCGGCGAATACTGGCCCGGCCGGGGCGGTGTGTATGTGGGGATCCGCCACTACCCTGACGGACCTCACCACCTGATCGTGGGTACTGAAGACATCGGCAAGTTCGCCTGGGGCGAGTACGGAACCGAGACCGGCGCCACGAGCCGTACCCACGGCATCCTGAACACCACCACCCTGCTGAAAGCTGGTGGTTCATTCCCCGCCGCCGAGGCAGCAGCCAACTACACCGCTGACGGCCATCACGACTTCGGCCTTCCTTCCATTGGTGAGCTCAACCATGTGTGGCAGTACGTGCCGGACCTGATCACCGAAGGCGCCTACTGGTCGAGTTCGCAGCGCTCCGCCAACAACGCATTCAACATGACCTTCGATGGTGGCGTTCAGACCTACTTCGGCAAGGGCCTCGAGCTCCGCGTCCGCCCCGTCCGCAGATTGCCAATTCATTGATTCATTTATTGCTTTTCATCGCAGGTGAATCGCGGGGCCGCTCAGGTACGAGCGGCCAGGCCTGATACGTGCCGGGCGGTGCCGGCCACCTGCATCTATCCCCTGGCGCCGGAAGGCATGCCCAGGCCGTATCGGACTGACACTTTGCACGGAGCCTGCCGAGACTGGGAGCGTAGCCGTGATAACGGAGTGTCAGTCCGATGCGGAAGCGGTGTTGAAAGCTGGGTTGAACGCTTCGGCGGCCCTGGAGAAACACAGGTTAATAGGGCGCCAGCTTTAGCGTGGTTAGCCTCTCCGAGCGGTCGTCCCGAAAGGGTCCGCTCTCGCCGGGATCGCGTCCGGCCTTCTGCATCAAGTCCCGTAGAGCCCAGTAGCAGAGGGACTCAAAACCCTGGGCCACGGCCAGCAAAGGCTGGCGCCGGAGACGTAACCGGCAAGCCCGGGGCCCACTACGCATCCCGCCGGGAGGGAGCCAAAAGGTAGCAGCAGCCCGCACGTGCGGATTTATTCAACAGGTGGCCACTGCCTGCCCAGTGAGCGAACAGCGGAGGGTTTGCAGCCATGTAACAGATAGCCAACTCCCCGACGCCTCATGCGCCCGGTAGTTACGTAGGAAGGTGAAAGCCCGGTTTCGACTGGGCTTTTTTATGCGCCTCTATTCGTCAGCACTCGCCCCACGCCCAACGGCAACCAGCGGGAAGTATGAGTGTTGACGAATACAGGTGAACCCACAGAGGACTCAGCGATGTGTACTTGCAAACAAGATACCGAGGCTCGGCTGCTTGAAGCTCTGCCCGCCGAACTCCCGGAAGGCTTCAAGGGCTTAAGTGCTCGGCTGACCGGCTACGCAATGATGTTTGGCGGCCAAAAGGCGCAGTTCAAGCAGGTCATGCCGATTGAAATCACGTATCAGGCCCCGACCAAGGCTGGCGTGATGAAGAACAAAAAGAAGTCGATGAGCATGCTGGCCAACTACTGCATGTTCTGCGGCGAGAAGTACGACAAGGACGAGCCGAAAGCCGACGCCGCCTAACCCCAAACACTGGAGGTCGCCATGGCCGCGACAGTTGATGTGGCCTGCGACTGGTGCGCAGGAAAATTCACCGCCCGCACCGCAGATCGAAAGCGTGGCTGGGCTCGTTTCTGCTCCAAACCATGTAAAGCCAGCAAGCAGGCCTATGGCGCCAACAAAGCATTTTGGGAGAAGGCCAACCCAGGCAACAAGGCATCGAAGCTTGGGCGGTACGCCGATCACCCAACGCGGTACGCCGATCATCACGATGATGATGAAGACGAAATCATGTCTGGCCTTTCCGATATGGATTACGGCGCCAGTGATGGCGGCGGCTACGAATCAATCAGGTGAGCCTGGAGGCAATCATGAACGCAGCACTGGATATCTGTCAGGCCATGCACGACGCGAAGTTGCCTCCTGCGGTCAGTGAGACGCGGGAAGAGGTAGCGCGGGCTGAGTGGCTGTACAACGCGGCAGAAGACCTGCTCCGAGGCGTGGACGTGAAGTTCCAGTGCCGGATGCGCCAGCCCCAAGGCGTGACCGTGGCTGACCTGGCCCTGGCCGTGGATGAGCACGTGAACGGCCGTCTGGCAGACTGCAAGGTTCACACCCCCGCCCTGGGCTGGCTGCTGCTCTCCTCGGGCCGGCCAGACAAGAACGCCATGGCCGAACTGCTCGGCCCCAGCGACCACCCGCTTGGGAAGCTCGGCGAGATTGCAGAGGGCCTACTCCGGCCCCTGGTCGATGACGCCCTGATCGCCCAGGCAGAGGACGACGCATTGTGACCATGTCGCCGCACGTCCTCATCGGCCAGGAGCTGGAAACCCTTGAGGAGCCAGAAACGCCGGCCAGCTGGTCGGTGATGATCCAGAAAACAATCAACGAAATGATGCTCGACGGACGCATCACCATCGAAGAATTCAACCACTACTGCGGGCGCCTCAACAAGATCGTTGCCAGGCGCAAGGAGTTGTCATGAGCACTGCACCGGTTAAAACGCTGCTGGATGAGCAGATCGAAGAGATTGAGCGCTGCCTAGCGATAGTAGGCGCTGGCGTTCCGCGTGAAATGCCAGTTGCCGTGCTCCCGCCAAAGCTTGTGGCGGCTATCAAGTCGGGGCGTATCGCCGTGAGGGCTCGCCAATGAAAGCCCTCCCCTGGATCCTCACCGCCGCCCTACTCATGACCATGCTGGCCTACACCGTGGTCAAGGAGCGCTCAGCACCTTGCCGGGTGCCTCAGCTATCGCAGGTGCTGCGATGATCGACATGCGCGGCTCAGGCATCGTTCTTCTGCTCTGCGCCGCCTGGCTTCTCGCCAGCGCCTACGCCGGTCACATCACCCAATAACCCCCTTTCACAGCGCCCCTCTCCGGTGGCGCGGAGAGATAGTCATGTCCAATTTAGCGAAAGTAGACCGCGATCAGGCTCCGGTGGTTGCCAGTGAATCGGCAACGATCCTGAGCGTGATCCAGCGTGCCGCCGCCGACCCTCTGTGTGACATCGAAAAGATGGAACGCCTGATGGCGATGCATGAGCGGATGCAGGCGAAGACCGCAGAAACAGACTTCAACGCCGCGCTGTCCCGTGTCCAGGGTGAGATGAGGCGAATTGCGGCTGATGCCACCAATAACCAAACGCGCAGCCAGTACGCCACGTACGGGAAGCTCGATAGCGTTTTGCGCCCCAAGTACACCGGCGAGGGGTTTTCGCTGTCTTTCAGCACTGAGCCGGCGCCGGAAGGAATGGTTGGCATGGTGTGCTTCGTCAGTCATGCCGGTGGGCATACTCGCGAATACCGTGCGCACGTCCCGTCTGATGGCAAGGGTGCCAAGGGCGGCGACGTAATGAGCAAGACCCATGCCTTCGGGTCTGGCACCTCCTACGGCATGCGCTACCTGCTGAAGATGATCTTCAACGTCGCGATCGGCGAAGAGGACGACGACGGCAACAGCGCCAGCGGCGATGACTTCCGTGAGGCGATCATGGCCGACCTGACTGCAAAAGTAGCAGCGGCGCCTGACAAGGTCCTGCTGCAAGAGGCCTGGCAGTCCGGGCTGAAGGTTCTTCACGCAGCCAGGGATGCCGCAGGCGCAGAAGTGTTGCGCGACGCCGTCAACAAGCGCAAGGCTGAACTGGAGGCCGCGAAATGATCCTGATCAACTGCGAACAAGGCAGTCCTGAGTGGCACCAGGCTCGCTCGGGCTGCATCACTGCCAGCATGTTCACCGTCGCCAGGCAGCGAGTGAACGGGCTGACTGCCCAGCAGCAGATTTATGTATCGGCGCTTCTTGCCGGTAAGCCAGAGACTGATGCCCGCGCCGAGGCTGAATACAAGGCCGCGCCCAAGGCTGATGTGGTGCGCCGAGCGCTTGCCGGCGAACCAGTTGGCGAGCCATCCGAAGCGGCCATGAATTATGCATTCGGCCTCGCTGTTGAGCGCATCAGTGGCACCGCCCTCGACGGAGGGTTCGAAACCTGGCAGATGAAGCGCGGCCACGAACTGGAGCCGCAAGCGCGAATGGAGCATGAACTACAGACCGGCCTGATGGTTGAGCGCGCCGGGTTCGTAACCACCGACGACGGTGCATTCGGCGCCAGCGCTGATGGCTTGATCGGCGAGGATGGTGGCAGCGAGTACAAGTGCTTCCTGGCGCCCGAGAAGCTGCGCGCCTTCCACATCGACAACGATGCCAGCGGGATCATGGATCAGGTGCAGGGCTGCATGTGGATCACCGGCCGCAAGTTCTGGCATGTGGGCATGTACTGCCCGGCCCTAGAGCCAGTCGGCCGACAGCTTTGGTGGAAAGAGTTCCAGCGCGACGACGACTACATCGAAAAGCTCGAGGAAGACCTGTGGCAGTTCAAGCTACTGGTCGACGAGTACGAGCAGAAGTTGAGGAGCACAGCAGCATGATCAGTACCGAACTCAGCATGATCCAAATGCTCGACCCTCGGCGCCACGAACTAGCCCTGCTCCAGGAGGCGTTCTTGAGCAAGGGAGGGGCTATTGCGGTCCTTCCCAGTCCAAGCTTCGCGCCGCCACCGCCGCGGCATGAGCCGCCGCCCAGGAAGGTGAAGCCAAAGGTCAAGGCCAAGCCGGAAGCCTCGGTATGGCTCGACAAGATGGCGCAGCGGGACATCGAGCGTGAAGAGCGGCAGGCTCAGCGGGAAAAGGAAAGGGTCGACCTGATCGAGCGGATTCGGAACATGGCCGAAACGATGACCTATGCACAGGTGATATCGCAGACCGGCATGGCGCGGCGAACGCTCCAGCGAATCGCTGTAGAGAATGAGTTCAAGTTCCGGCCAGCTATCAGTAACCGCCGCCCGCAGCGCACGACCGAGGCGGACGACATCAAGCGCGCCGAGCGGATCAGGGGCTTCAAGGAAATTGGTCTGTCCCGATACCAGGCCATGAGCCAGCTCGGCGTCACCTTCAAGACCTTCAACCATCTGTTGGACAAGTTCGGCATCGACTATCCAAAGGCCAGGAAAGGGCCAGAGCCGGCCTGTTTCGACAAGAAAAAGCAGGGGTGACGCATGGCTGCAGCTCAGAAAGAACGCTCAGCGAAGACCGCGGCGAAGCGAAAGAGCCGCGGCGAAGAGGAAATCAGATTTCACGCCATGGCCGGCACCCGCCAGGCATTGGCTGAGCTGATGGCCTGGTCCGGCATCGAGGAACAGGGCGAGGCGATCACGCTGATGATTCATCACCTGCACGGCCTGGGCCCGGGTGGCGCCCTGCCCCTTCTGGAGCCTCCGCGACACGAATACGTGATACCCGAAAACGTGTCGCGCAAATTGAAACTTGCCTTCGCCCACGAATCCCTTCGCATCTGCCACGACGAATAATCAAAAACGCCGACAACCCGGTGACGGGTCTGGCGTCATCCCGAGGAAACTCCATGAAAGCTGAAATGGTGAAACTGGAACACAATGGCATCCACTTCAAAGTGGCCCGCCCAAGGCTGGCAGAGATTGCAATCGCCGCCCTGTTCGTAAGCTCTATCCCGCCAGCGGCGAATTTCACGCCCGAAGCGCCGGCCGCCATTCCGGCCCTGGGCGAGTACTGGCCCGGCCAAGGCGGCATCAACGGCGGCCACGTTGCCGCTCGCGGCGATGTCCCGGCGCATTACCTGATCTTCGCTGCGAGCGATGTCGGCGACCATGAGTGGGGTGGCCGTGGAGTTGAGGTGAAAGGCCTCAGCAAGACCGACGGCCACACCAACACAGAAGTGCTGTGCAACGTTGATGACAACGAGCACCCGGCCGCAAATGCCTGCGCCGAGTACCAGGCCGATGGTCGTCATGACTTCTACCTGCCTGCCGCCGCCGAGCTGTACCAGGGCTGGCTGAACTGCCCCGAGATCTTCGCCCAGGACTGCTACTACTGGTCGAGTTCGCAGCGCTCCGCCTACTACGCGTTCTACGTGTTCTTCGTTGATGGCGGTCAGGACTACGACGCCAAGTTCAACGAGCTCCGCGTCCGCCCCGTCCGCAGATTCTTTATTTAATCCTTCATCCATTCGTTCTTGATCCGGCACCGGGCGCAGCAGCGCCTTTTTTGTTGCCTTCGAAAAGAGGAAAGACCATGTCCGCAGTAGCTCAAGCAGCACCAGCATTGACCATCCCGGAAATCGGCCAGCCCTTCGGCGGCGGTTTCTTCTCCGGCATCACTCGTGACCCGGCCACCGGCAAGCGTTACCTGAACATCACCGCCGGCGCCGAGTATGAGCTGGTCGGTGCCTGGGGCAAGTACGGCGAGAAAATCGACGGAGCCGACAGCTTCACCGACAGCCGGGCCAACACCGAGGCCATGGCTGCCGCCGGCAGCGAGCTGGCGCAGAAGGTCCTGGCCCTGGACATCGGCGGCTTCACCGATTGGGCGATCCCAGCCCGCGACGTGCAGGAGATGCAGTACCGTTACTTCAAGCCAACGACCGAAGAGAACTGGGCTTACGGTCGCAACGGTGACAACCCCAACAGCGAGCCGGTTGGCCTTCTGTACACCGATGAGTCGCCGACCCAAACCAGCATCGAGGCCTTCCAGGAAGACGGCCCTGAAGCCTTCCAGGATCGTGCCTACTGGTCGAGTTCGCAGCGCTCCGCCGACAGCGCATGCGGCATGTACTTCGATGATGGCACTCAGGGCACCAGCGTCAAGTTCAGCGAGCTCCGCGTCCGCCCCGTCCGCAGTCAATTGATTGATTAATTTGCTTATTTAATCCGGCCGCTTGCGGCCGGTGGCCCAAGGAGGGCGCGCCGATGGCGATGCACACGGAGTTGCAAATCTACAAGGTTTCGATGGGTCTACTCCAGATGTCTACGAACCTTACCCGAAACATTCCCCGCGACCTGAAGCAGTCGCTTGGCAAGCGGGTGATTGATGAGTGCATCGACGTGCTGATGTTGATTGCCCGGGCCAACTCGACCCGGGACAAACATCCACACCTGACCTCGCTGGTCGAGAAGGTCCAGGTCATCGAGTTCCTGATGCGGCTTTTCAAGGAAAGCCGCTTTATCAGCGTCCCGCAGCATGCCAAGGCAATCGAGGTGACCACCTCAATTGGCAAACAGGCGAACGCCTGGAAACGCTCCACCCCAACCGCGCCCGCCACCTGAGAGTTACGGCTTTCTGGTCTGTGCGAATTGAATCTGGTCGTGCCGCTGGCCTTCGGGCCACCGCCATGCGCACAAGAGATACCGCCGGTCTAAAGCGTCCGTGTAGGTCTCGCGCAGTTTCCTCGCTGATCGGCTCCGCCTTCGGCCTGGCGACGTAGATAGCACGATAGGTCGCAGCGCTCCGCCAACAACGCATTCAACATGAACTTCGATGATGGCAATCAGAACAACAACGACAAGAACAACGAGCTCCGCGTCCGCCCCGTCCGCAGATTCGAACGTTGGTCCATACCCGTTCAGCGATCTTGTCCAGGCTTATTACGACTGCCGACGCTCCAAGCGCAACAGCGACAGCGCGCTGGCTTTCGAAATGGACCTGGAACGGAACCTGATCGAGCTGCACAACGACCTGATCGCCGGCACATACCGGCCAGGCCGCTCCATCTGCTTTGTGGTCACCCGACCGAAAGCCCGGGAAGTCTGGGCAGCAGCCTTTCGGGACCGCGTCGTCCACCACCTGCTGTACAACCATGTGGCACCGCGCTTCTACGCCAGCTTCATAGCGGACAGTTGCGCGTGCATCCCGGGGCGCGGCACGTTGTACGCCGCAAAGCGCCTTGAGTCGAAAATCCGCAGCGCCAGCGAGAACTGGTCGAAGCCGATTTTTTACCTGAAATGCGACCTGGCGAACTTCTTTGTCGCCATCGACAAAGAGGTACTGCGTCGGCAGTTGGCCGCCAAGATCACTGAACCCTGGTGGCTGGCCCTCGCTGAGCAGATCCTGATGCATGACCCTCGCGAGGATTACGAGGTGCGCAGCCCGGCCCATCTGTTCAACCGAGTGCCACAGCACAAACGCCTGACCGCGCAACCTGCCCGCCTGGGCCTGCCTATCGGCAACCTGTCGTCGCAGTTCTTCGCCAACGTGTACCTCAATGCCCTGGACCAGTTCGCCAAACACCAGCTCGGCACCAAGCACTATGTCCGCTACGTCGATGACTTCGTGTTCCTACATGAGTCGCCGCAACAGCTCAACGCCTGGCTGGCCCAGGTTGAGGCGTTCCTGCCCAGCCTGGGCGCCAGGCTCAACCCCAGCAAGACAATCTTGCAGCCGGTTGACCGGGGCGTCGACTTCGTCGGGCACGTCATCAAGCCGTGGCGGCGCACTACTCGCAAGCGATCCCTTGCTCAGGCCCTGAAGCGAACGGCCCAGGCGCCCGCCGAGGATCTGCGAGAAACCGCCAACAGCTACTTCGGCTTGCTGAGCCAAGCCAGCCACAGCGAGAAAGATCGGGCGGCGCTGGCCCGCGTCGTGCTGAAGCGCGGCAACACGGTCAACGGCAGCCTGACCAAGACCTATCCGAAGAAATAAACCCACAAACTCGAATCACGCCAACCGGCGAGGCCCTCTCATGGAAATTACATACGGTTCGGTGTGCTCCGGCATCGAGGCTGCGACTCAAGCCTGGCGACCGCTGGGCATGCGCGCAACATGGTTCGCCGAGATCGAAGCTTTCCCCAGCGCCGTCCTGGCCCACCATTACCCGAACGTTCCTAACCTGGGCGACATGACCAAGCTCGGGGCCCTGGTACTGGCCGGCAAGATCCCGGCACCCGACGTGCTGGTCGGCGGAACGCCATGCCAGGCCTTCTCGGTCGCCGGCATGCGCGAAGGCCTCACCGATCCCCGCGGCGCCCTCACCATCAAATACGTGGAGCTTGCAGATGCAGTTGACTATGTTCGCGCCGGCCAGCGAAAGCCCGCCAGCGTCATCGTCTGGGAGAACGTCCCCGGCGTCCTCAGTGACAAAGGTAACGCCTTCGGATGCTTTCTTGGCGCGCTTGCTGGGGAAGACTGCGAACTGCAGCCTTCAGGGAAGAAATGGCCGGACGCTGGTTGTGTGTATGGACCCAAAAGAACAATCGCGTGGCGGGTCCTGGACGCCCAATATTTCGGCCTGGCCCAACGACGCCGCCGTGTGTTCGTTGTCGCAAGTGCTCGAGACAGATTCGATCCCGCCGAGGTACTTTTTGAGCGCGAAGGCCTGCGCCGGGATACTGCGCCGGGCCGAGGCCAGGGGCAGGACTCTCCCGTTGGCACTCTTGGAGGCACTTCGCCGGGTGGCGGATGGAGATTCGGAGCTGACGAAGCTGCCGCCGGGCAGCTGATTGCGTTCGGAGGAGGCGCCAACTGCGAACAGACTGAAGTGGCAACAGCTCTCAGCGCACATCCTGGCGGGACAAGGATGGATGCCGAAACCGAGACGTTCGTTGTTACCGCTCCGCTCACAACAAACCAATACGGCGATCACGAAAGCAGAGAATCGCTGCTTGTGGTGCATGGCACGCAAGACCCATGTGTCAGCATCGAGCAGGCACACGCCCTGGGCAGGAACAACGGTCAGGAAAACGCGGTGCTGGCGTTCTCCTGCAAGGATCACGGCGCTGATGCCGGGGAGATCGCCCCAACGCTGCGCGCCATGAACCACTCGGGCAGCCATGCGAATGCTGGTGGCCAGGTAGCCGTCTGCATAACTGGCGAAATAACGCACACATTGAAGGCTGATGGCTTCGATGGCAGTGAGGACGGCACCGGACGCGGCCAGCCAATCACCCAGGCCGCTACCGGCGTTCGGCGGCTTACTCCGCGTGAGTGCGAGCGGCTCCAAGGTATGCCTGATGACTACACGCTGATCCCGTACGGCCGATCCATTCGGCCGGAAAAGCTTGATGCCGATTTCGCGAAGTACCTCATGCGCGGCGGCCGAATGACTTTTGAGCAGTGCCTGCAAGCCGCTGCCGACGGCCCGCGCTACA
>Ga0213822_1001105_pt1 | contig 16410 bp, 4 predicted proteins | sample MC6MC0908MG_FD_179872 | JGI IMG/M metagenome (GOLD analysis project Ga0213822, IMG submission 179872) | Enriched soil aggregate microbial communities from Iowa State University, Ames, United States - MC6-MC0908-MG | ecosystem: Environmental > Terrestrial > Soil > Unclassified | place: USA: Iowa...
CGACAGATCGGCATATAAGTGCGGCCATCCTTTTCCACCCAATAGCGGGCGCTGCCCCCATCAAATTCGGGTGCGGGTTCATGGGTGCTCAGCTCCAGCGGCTTGAGATGCACGAACACCGACACGCCTTCGGCCAGCTCGGGAGAAACCTCCGTGCCCAGGGCCTTGCCGGAAAAATGCAACTCGCCCGGGCCGGCTGGCCAGGCCGGCTCTTGGGCGATGGGCTGATCACGCTCGGGCTCGCTCGTTGCATCGCCAGCAGCGGCAGCGGGATCGAACAATCCGGACTGAAAGGCCAAGGCCGCCCTGGGCTGCGTGATTTCGTCGCGCAGATCAATTTTGTCATCGCAGATCAGCCAGTCTCGCGGCGGCTCCGCAGCCGCGCTCACAGCGCTGGTCTGCAACTCTCGGGTCCAGAAATGCGCCCCGGCATTGAAATACGCTACCACCCTGGGATTTTCGCTCGCTTGCTGCGTCGGCTGATACAGGAACCTGACTTGATACCCAGGCTCTGCCGTCAGACGCAGGTCGATGGGCAGGTCGAATTCGATCGCGGCTTCCGCTTCGCCATAGAGATAGACATATCGGCGCTGGGTGTCGTTGCTCGATACATAGATGAGATCGGCACCGCTGAAACCGCTGCCCATGCGTCTCTTCCACTCGGCAGGCCAAGTGCTCGTGGGCAGGTCGGCTGCCGCGCCCAACAGGTTCCGTTTGATTCGTCTTTGCACGTTCATGTCCACACTCCCTGAACAGGTTGTGTCTACGTCGGTCCGGGCGACTGCGTCCAGTATTCACGAGGCTTGCTCGATATCTCGTCCTACTGGCGAAACCCTGTCTCATTCAAAAGCCCTTCGACCTTTTCGGCGAAGTCCCTACCGCCGTCCAAAGCGGTGTATTCCACATCAATGATGATGTCGGTCAGTGATGCCAGAAGCTCCTCTTGCATGCCAGGGCGAGTCCGTGGAATAGCTATCTGCCATGAGGAGATCGCGCCGGTTCGTTCAAAAGACGCGTAGCGGTCTTCGTCGAAGGTAAAACGCGAGCCGGTGCCGTCATCGTCGAGTCCGTCGGACACAGCGATTTGCGGCTGGGCCCGCAGGTTGTAGCGCACGTAAGTGGTATCGGCATCGGCGTGTCGTGGGTCGTAGAGATGACGAGCGCCACCAAGATCGGGTTTGATCAGCAGCTTGCTGGAGATCTGCGTGAGCGTCATGCTGACCGTTTGATAAGGGCCGAGCAGCGCCGGCAGCGTGACCGATACACGCCGGATCTGGCGCAGATAATGGCCGGGGTAGTCGCTGTCGTAGAAGCGGCTGTCGAGGCTGAAGTCCAGCTTTCCACTACTCTGGAGCGCCCGAAGTTTATCGGACCACTCCTCTGGCTCGAAATAATTGCGCAGCGATACCAGTTTCCTGATGGTCAGGCGCCGCTCATAACGATGGACAAAGGCCGACTCCATGCGCAGCAGACCCAGCGTCAGCGTCTCGCCGGCGGTGAAGCCGTGATGGCTGTCGATCCACGCCCCCGGCAGGATAAAGTGGGTTTCATAATCGCCGATTTCATATTGCCAACAGGCTTGTACCGACAAACACAGGGCAGTTACCGCATCGTAGGTCTGGAAATAAAGCGTTGCCATCTTGCTTTGCATCCAGCGATAGAGCGAGGCCCGGGAGGTGCGGGTCTGGGTGAGAAACGCATACATCTCCCTGGCTTGCTCAATGGCTCGAACCTGCTGGTTGAGCGAAACCACCGACGCTCCGATCTGGATGGCCTGGGCTTGCAGTTGCTGATCCAGCGCCGCTCGCTCGGCGGTCGCTGCCTTTTGCTGGAAATTCCACTCTTGGCGCAAGCGCTGTTGCGAACCGTAGCGATCATGCAGGCCGCTGTAGAGCGATTCACTTTGACTGTAGGTACTGGCTGCTGCTGCGATGGAGTGGTGCGGACCGCCGTATTTCATGCCCCCCGTGGCCACGCCGACAATATTGGCAAAAGTTTCCGCCGCGTGCCCGAAAGTGGAGGCGACTCCCGAGGTCAAGGCGCCTGTTTTTGAATGGTTCAGATTCACGACCACCTCGATTTCGTCCTTGTTGAGATCCTTCTCGATCAACCCCTCGTAATAGGTTTCTCGCTCGACGATCGCCTGTCGGGAAGCTACGAGGGCTTCCCGAATGGCTTCGGCATGACGCATCAGTTCGATTTGCAGCTCGCGGCTGAAGTCCCCCATTTCGATAAGATGTTCTTGTTGCAGGGTTTCCTGTTCGCAGCGATCCGCCTGTTCGATGTATTGCCGGAGTTGATCGCCAAACCTGCAGAGGGTCTGCACCGCTTGTTGCGCCCGGGGCAAGATGGCCATGAAGCGATAAGGCGGAACGATCGGCGGTGTCAGGATGTCCCGCAGGTTGAAGCCGCCACCACCTGCCTGGGCCCGCATCAGGTCCTTCGGGTTGATGGGCGTGTCGTACAGCGGCAGGTCGATGGGCTTGCCGTCGAGGGTCAGATAGTGGCGCAGGTTATGCAGGCGTGCTTCCAAAGTCTCCCAGAGATCCAGTAGGTCCCGGTTGATTTCCGGCCGAAAGTCCGGATGGTCCAGCAAGGGCGCCAACAGTGCATGGCCGGATTTCAGCGGCAGATTGATCAGTGTATCGACCGATAGCAATGGGGCGAGCGCATCGAAACACTCCAGGTTTCGAGCACTTTCCAGTTCACTGAGTGTTTTTGGTGTCCAGTTGGAGGCCCCGCGCACGTCAGGGGCCGGCCCCATCATGCGCGACGCCCTCAGGTAAAGCATTTTGGCTTCGGTCAGGCTGTCGCGCGTGAGTTGTCTATAGAGCCAGTCCCCCCACTCGATCAGGGTTTCGACATAATCGCGAAAAATCCGTTTGCGATAATGAATCGGGCTGCTGTAGGCGATGGCATCCGGATCGGCGGGCGAGGCCACTTCAAAGCTTGGGTCGCCCTCCATCAACAACGGGCGCGAGCGCCAATAGGCGGTGGTTTCTACCCGTCCCGGATTGATCCTGGCAGACGGGTCGAAGAGATAGTGCAACCACCCCAACGCATCCTCGTAGCTCATTTCGCGGCGCAACCGTACCGCGATCAGATGCGGAAGATGGAAGAATATTTCCCAGAAGTAGCGCCCGTTCGCCCCATGGAAATCGAGAAATTCCGGCTTATCCGACCCTGGGCGCGGCGGTTCTTCGGTGTGCTGACTGTCCCAGGAGAGCAAGTTTTCGATGGAGAGCGCCGCCCGCTCCACCAGTTCGCGACCGAATGTCGTGTTCAGGCGGATGGCTTCGACGGTTTTGTCCGCACCGAACTCAACCCCAAAATCGAGAAACTGACCGGCTTGGGCTTGAGCGCTTTCGGGTCCCCAAACGAGCCTCGGTCCGTTGAGCAGCGGCGCCTTCAACCTGACCTCGTACTCTTGATAGCCCTGGCTCCATGTACCGTCTGTATACTCCCCCAACCCGATAGCAACGATTTGCGGATTGCCCGTCAAGGGGATCAAGTTCAAGTGCAACGCCGCGCCATTGAATTGAAACTGCCGCAACTCTCCGGCAGGCGCCTTGTCTTCGCCCACCCAAATGGGCATGGCGAATGGAACCACCGCCAGGGTGCCACGACGAGAAAATTTCTTGTTTATTTTAAAGTTGGAATTGCTGTTGTTCGTGATTTTCAGCCAAGTTCCATGAATGCTGTAGTCGTCATCCGACAGATTGACCATCTGCCGAAATATGTCTCTGTAACTCCCGTCACTGTTTAATGCTGGAATGGTCGTGGCGACAATCGCCTGCCCCCCATCAAACGTCACAACGTGGCCCGTCGCACCCTGCTCGTTTAAAAATTCGATCCGTGCGGGGGATGTATATTTACCCGACGAAAAATCAATCACTATGGTGTAGTAGGCGGAATGACCGGCGTCGACAGGGGACGGGTCATGGAGACTAATGTCGATATCAATAAAGGGATAGTTTGGAACAAGAAATGAGTGAACGCGCGCGCGTGAATGAGATATCCATTTCCCATGCAGTTTCTGCACGCTTCCCACTGTGATAAAGAGCTGTTTTCCAGCGATATTCATCGCCCCTAGATGTAGGTAGCGCGTGAGTCCAGACGGATGTTCGTTGCTTTTAACTCGAATGGACTCGACTGCCCATCCCTTGTAATCGCCGTCTTCGCCCAACAGCGGTAAGCGGCGTTGAAGGTAAGACGGACCTTTATCCGGCTCCTCCTTCGAGTATTGCTCAAGCAGGCGATCGATATGGGCAAGCTCTTTGTCCACGAGATCAATGCGGTTCAGCAGTTCATCCCACGCGTAATAGCACGTTGTGCTTTCGCCAACGGTGGGCGACAGGATAACGCCAAGCACCATCTGCTTCGCTTCTTTGGTAATCCCACTATCGCTAACAACCGCCAGAAGACGATTGCGCCCATCTTCGGCGCGTGCGCGCCGATAGTGCTTGCTGGGGGCCACGCTTTCGCGCTCGAGCATGACCGTGTCAACAGTAAAGGGCGGAAACCAGGTGCCCCCCAAACTGCGATAGGAGAAGCGAATATCAAACAGGTCCCAGTTAAGTCCCTCACTCCCGCCGATTTCATTGAGGGACGACCTGCTCACCCAGAACACATAAAGCCGGTTGCCAAAGAAGGTCAGGCGCACATTCGTTGCATCGCCAATCCCTGCCTCGATGGGTTCCCATTCACTCCAGGCACTGGGGGGAACGCGCGTTTGCCCCTCGCCGAGAACGATGGCGGCCTTGCGCCAATAATATTTGTTACCGGCGCGCTTGCGCCCGAGAAGATAATAGTCAGCCTGATAAACAGTTGAATCGGACAGAACGAAAGGCCCGTCGATATAACCGTTGAGCACATCGATATCGGCCACATCTTCGAATTTCTCGAGATAAGAGAGGACGGAGGATTGTGCACGTTCAGTATTGAGGCGCCCTTGCGCAAGATCCCCTTCCAGTTGTTCATAAAACTGTGTTTTGACAATACGCAGTTCTGGATCGATATAGTTTTCCGGATAACTTTGCAGTTTCTCCGCGCCAGCCCAGATCGCATAACGGCTTTCCCACTGGCGCCAGGTCTCGACTTCCCGTTCATCGAAATCCTGCCCGAAACCTGGCTCGTCACCGGAGTAGATGCCGTGGATATAGCGCTGCAAGCTGGCGATCATCTCGCCCACGGCGGATGTTTTCGGCGCCGTGCCAACATGGTGATCGAACAGGTGATAGGCATCGAGATCAGCGGCACTTGCCAGCACGTTCGTATCGCCGTCCCGGGCCGCCACGGCGCCCAAATAACATTCAAGCAGCGCTTCCTGGCGCTGCTTGCTCAAGACTTCGAGCTTCGTCGTAAGATCGGTCATGACCACGCCTCTTGGAAGTTCATTCCTGATGGCAGATCCCTTTATGCGGCCCCGACATCGGCGCTGAGGAATCGATGTGCGTCTGAAATACGTAAAAAACGGTTGCGCTGACAGCGAGGCTCAACGTCGCGGTCGTCGGGACAATGGCTCGTCCGATTGGATTTTCGTTCGCAGGATCTGGCTGTACCGGGTGCCTTGCAGTGTCGCGCCAATCGAAAATACCGCCCGGGGATCCGGCAGTTGCCTGCACTCGACCTGCCAGCTCAAGCGTCCGCCCTCGGGAAGCCGACGCATCTGCAAGAAACTCGGATTGGCCACCAGCCCCTGGCCGACCGGGTTGACGCCACTCCAGGTCAGGGCAATCTCGCGTCCCGTCGTATCACTGGAGTCGGACTTATCCTCTAGGGTCAATGTGTATTTCTTGCCGACGATGAATGTCAGCGAGTCCTGCTCATCCTCGCTCGCCGCCTGCCCGAGCGGCGCCAGGAAGAACCGCCAATCCGGCTCTGCCAGGACATTCACCGTGAAGGTCACGGCCTGCCCCGAGGGGGCATCCAGCGTGGCCGACAGGGTATATTCTCCAGCCCGATCAATCGGCACGGCAAAAGCCGTCATGCCTTCGGCATCGGTCCGCGTCCCTTTCCCGTCCCCGCCACCGTCCATCTCCCATTGCACGGGGTACTCACCAACCCCCTGAAATACCGTCGTGGAGTCTGCCCCCACCTCGGCCTCCACCCGCACCCGCACATGCACCACCTCACCGGCCAACGCAATCGCCGACACGTTGGCCGGTGACGCCGCGACGAGCCTCGGCACGGGCAGAATGATCATGACCTGTTCGAAAAACTCTGCTCTCTCATCCCCTGCCTGTGAGGGCAACAGGGTCGCGCGGACCGTCATGGCGCCCTCCTTCAGCACGGACGAAGGCAACTCGAGAACCGCGTATCCGTCAACATCAGAAGCAACCGGCTCGCCCGGTGCATAGTTCGACTCATCAGCGAATTGCACGCTCCAGTCGATTTGTTCTCCTGGCTTGCCCGCGCCGCTCAGTGAGAGAACGCGGCAAGCGATTGTGACGTCCAGCCCCAGTACATTCGGGCCCTTGAAGCGCAGCCTGTAGCTGCTGTTATCGATAAAGGGCGCATCGATGAAGCGAAACGCCGCAAAACCTTCAAGCTCCAGACCTTCGCCAAGGCTTGCCCGGACCTTCGTCACCCCCTCCTCGTTACTGAACAACTGGGCACGGGCGACCCCGTTTTCGTCGGCAACCGTCGTATCCTTCTTGAACTGGCCTGGCCCCTCGATCACGCTCCAACGCACACGCCTGCTGCGCCCCCAGTTTCCATAACCGTCCCGCAAGACGACGGACAATTCAAAAGACTCACGACGACCGGCCAATTTAGGCGCAACGTCCTCATCCGGTTTCGGCTGACGCAGGCTCAGCGTTTCTTCGTCGCAGTCAATGGTCACCGTGGGCATGGCAATGCGCTGATCGAGCCCGATGGTTGCAAAAACCGTTGCGATGCCCATCTCGGCGCTTGATGTCAAGGTGACCTCGACCACCCCGTCGATATCCGTGTGCGAGATATCCGTGTCCAGGGTCCCGGGGCCTGCCAGCGACCAACGCACGCGGATATTGACCAGCGGTTTTCCGCTCAAATCCCGCACCAGCAGGCGATACACCGCCTGCGCCTTTTCCGGGGCCAAGCTCAGCGCGTTGGCCACCAGGCGCGTCTGGTCGACGGAAGCCTCGCTCGTTGCCGCCTGGCCGACCTCGGGAACACTGCCGGAACCACCCTGTTGCAGCCGACCGGCGTAGAGACTGCCGAGGGCGTATTGCACGGCGCTGCGATAGTCTTCCGTATTGGCGGACACCGGCAATCCGCCCAGTTCATGCAAGGCCAGAATGCTGAGTTGGCTCGTACGGGCCATTTCCAGCATTCGGATAAAGCCATTGAATTGGCTCAGCTGGGTAATCACCCCCGTCGGTGCAATAAAACGTGCGGCCTCCAGCACTTCGCGCGCGCTGACGCCCAACATCTCCGCGACCTTGACGGCGGCCGCATCCTGCATCAGGCGGGCATAGTCCTCGCTCTCGGCGATAAGATCAGGATCAAAGGCCTGGGTATCGTTGACCAGGGACAAGTAGTCCATCAATGCCGATGGTGAAGCTTGCATTCGCGACGTGACATCGCGATAGGTTTGCAGGTGATACAGCGTGGTCAGCGCAATCGCGCCGGTTGCATCCAGGCCTGGCGCAAATCCGAATGAATCGGGGGCGTCGGGCCGACCTTCCAATTGCCGCTTGCTGGCCGCATGGCGGCTCAGCATTTCGCCATCCAACTCGAACTGACGAACCACATCGGCCAAGCGATGCAAGCTCCCCAACTTCTGGAGCATGACGTCGACATTGCTCCAATCTTCAAAGTCGTCGTCCTCATCCACGAGGAACGCGACCGGATGCCCGGCGGCGGCTCGAAAATGCCGTGCAACCGGATCGGAGGGGCTCAAGAACTGCAAGGCCATCGAGCGCAATGACTCAGCGGGGGTCACCACGCCCTCTGTCTCCCACACCCAACGCAAAATATCGTAGACGCTCTGATCAGCCCACTCGATAAGAGGCAGGACAAGGTCGGACGAAATAGCCAGGTAGGTGGCCAGATGCTCTTCGACCAGGGCCCGCTGCGAAGCCCGCATCCGGAGAATGACCGCGGTCACGGATTCCACCACCGTATTTTTAAGCGTGTCCGCCTCACCCTGGTCGTCCACGTGGATTAAATCCTCCCCTTGGGCGATCCTCTCCACCACATCGGCAACGATGTTACGAACGCTCACCGCGTAATCCGTGTCCGAGCCCGAAACGCCGTCAAGTACAATGCCCTGGGCATCGATAACGTCCGTCAGCAATGCCACCCAATCAATGCCGACGGCTGTCGCCACGGTATTCAACGCTGGGGGAACACCGGCTTGCTCCAGGACTTCATGGGTGATGCGCAGACTCCCCAGCATGGTATGTAAACTGGCGACCAATTGCCGTTCACTGTCACTGGCCACGGGAACGGTCGTGTTCGAGCGCATGGCCCGCACAAACCACGCCAGATCGATGCCTTTGTCCCGGCACCAGCGCACGCAATCGACAACCGCCATCAACGCCGCGGAAAAATCCGTTGCCCCCAGCGTGGGCAGCGCATCCACCGAAGGGACGCCAGCAATTTGCTTCAAGACCGGCCCCGATTGACCGAGCGTCTGCACAAGCCCGATCAGCACCGTCGGCGGAACTTCCAAATAGCGGGCGATACTGACAATGCGATAGAAGGAAGACAAAATTTCCAGGTTGCGTTTGAGTTCCGGCGGGTCATAGCTATTGGCGACAACACGCGCCATGTAGGTGAACTCGGACGTATCCAGGCCAAGGCTCGCACAAATCGCCTGGACAGTTTCCCGCCCGTGTTCATCCGTGTTGTCTTCGATCCGTGCGCTGAATGGCGAGTCGTCCAGGACCAGGGGCTCCCCCAAAAGCCCATGCTTGACAAAAATGCGGTCGTATTGGGCAGCCGTCTCTCCAGCGCCAACAACCGATACCTTATCGAGCCAGGCAGCAAAATCCTCTGCGGTCACCGCATAACGCTGCCGCATCTCGCAGAAAACCCCTAGGGCTTTCAGCGTATTGCGCGTAATTTGCGGCGCTCCATTTTTTTTCTCGGCGTGATGGGCGGCGACAACCAGTTGATCCATCTCTCGAAAAGAGGTCCCGAGCCATCGGCTGAGCCGGATAAGCCGATGGATCCGGTCCGCACGTTCATCCGTCAGATTGGCCAGCTGGACGGGTGGATCGACCGGGACGGCTTCCGTGTCCCTGGCCTGTCGAAAGGTGTGCGGGTCATGCATTGCCAGCAGGTCAATAGCGGGGTGCTGCGCCCCATTGATGTAAACCGCGCCAAACTCATGGGGACCGGGCTCTTGAAGGGAAACCGCCGCCGCAGAGGCATACCTGGACAAAACCGGTGCGTCTTCCCTGACGGCAAACAACCCGGGAAGCGCGTCTCGCTTTATCCCGGTGCGCGTGCAGAATTCCGCGCTGTCCTCTAAAGCCGCCCTGGCATAGACCCGATAGGTCGTCCAGTAAAAGTTCGCCAGCTCCTCTTCGTTTCCTGGCCGGGCGCCGTTGAAAAGCGCTTCCAAGAGAAGTTCCCGGCGCGCCGGGCCGATTGGCAAGCTCAGAAGGAACGTATCGTCGCCGCGATCGGTCTGCATGCCCGAAAAGGCAAAATAATGAAACTCGGGGTCAGTTGCGCGCGCCAGTTCACCAAAAACTGAAACGGACGAGTCAAAAAGCGACAAGATCACGCCAAGCTGCTCAACCCAATGCTCGTACGGCATGGTCAGCGGATAACGCGCGCTCGCAAGAACCCTGTCCGCCTCGACAGTATCGGGATCCGATAGCCGTCCAGCGTTGAGAAGCGACGCTTCCAGAATTTTCGTCGACAGCGATAGCACCGAACATTCCTGTGTCATCGCCGCGGAATCAATCAGTGCGGCGGCAATATCCGGCCGCCTGTCCTGCAGACGAAACAAGCTGCCCTCATCTCCAAAGTCCTCCAAGGAGAGCGCCTTCCTGTAAAGGCTGACCAGGTAGGCCACCGGTGAGGTTCTTACCTCGATGGCATTCGGACGGGCCATGTTCGACCAGTCTTCGTCAAACTCCCGGTCATAACGCGGCCCATCCGTCAGCGAGGCAAAACCGCGGCGCACATCGTAGGTCTGGCGATCCGCCCCTCGAAGCTCGCGCTCGCGATACTGGCGGGCCATCCATATCGCCGCGCTCACTGCGCGCTCGTGCAGTTCCTGGGCCGGCCCGATGCGCAAGCCCTGCTCAATCCAACGCTCGGGATGCTCACGCGCGAGCTCCAGGATTGAGCCTGCCTGAGCAACAATGGCATTGATTGTTTCGCTTGCGGAGGGATTCAATTGCGACATCAGGGTTGTCGCCCACGGAGCCCGGGAAGCTGAAGACGAGCGAAGATCCGGCGGCATCGAAAGTTCTCCGAAGAAAGACTTCTAGACCCACAGCCTGCGCGCGAAACTACCCAGTAAAACTCAGGCCCACCCCATGATGAGTAACGCCGCCTTATCGGCGATTACCCATCTACGATGGGCCAAACCTGCGAACACTGCTCCGGACTCGCGCTTAGAGTCCAACGGTTGAGTTGTCATCCATTTGATTGGAAGCAATGGAGACAGTGAAACAAATAGAACACAGCTTTTTTTGCCCAACAACTGTAGGAACTGACAGTGCCTCGACCTTGGTCGACACTGACGAACCCGAGCGGGCATGCCAGACTGTCCTGTCGGGCCCACGCCCCGGTGTCTTTGTTCGGGAGTTTCCATGTCGCTGTCCAGCGGGCTGATCGCCGTTGTTGCCCTGGCCTATATGGCCATCATGTTCGCCATCGCCTTCTACGGCGACCGGCGCAGCACGCCGCTGCCGCCACGGGTGCGGGCCTGGGTCTACAGCCTGTCGCTGGCGGTGTACTGCACCAGCTGGACGTTCTTTGGCGCCGTGGGCCAGGCCGCCGAACAACTCTGGTCGTTCCTGCCGATCTACCTCGGGCCGATCCTGTTGCTGGTGCTGGCGCCGTGGGTCCTGCAGAAAATGGTGATGATCAGCAAGCAGGAGAACATCACCTCCATCGCCGACTTCATCGCCGCCCGCTACGGCAAGTCCCAGTCCCTGGCGGTGGTGGTCGCGCTGATCTGTTTGGTGGGCGTGCTGCCGTACATTGCCTTGCAGCTCAAGGGCATCGTACTCGGGGTGAACCTGTTGATCGGCGCCGGCGCCGATGCCATGGGCACCCGTGCCCAGGACACCGCGCTGATCGTCTCGCTGATCCTGGCGCTGTTTACCATCGTCTTCGGTACGCGCAACCTGGACGCCACCGAGCACCACCGGGGCATGGTGCTGGCGATTGCCTTCGAATCCCTGGTCAAGCTGTTCGCCTTCCTCGCGGTCGGCGCGTTCGTGACGTACGGCCTCTATGACGGCTTCGACGACCTGTTCAACCAGGCGATGCTCGCGCCGCGCCTGGAGCAATACTGGAAAGAAACCATCAACTGGCCGTCCATGGTGGTGCAGACCGGGGTGGCGATGATGGCGATCATCTGTTTGCCGCGACAGTTTCACGTGACCGTGGTGGAGAACATCGAACCCCAGGATTTGCGCCTGGCCAAATGGGTGTTCCCCGCCTACCTGGCCCTGGCCGCGCTGTTCGTGGTGCCCATCGCCCTCGCCGGGCAAATGCTGCTGCCAAGCTCTGTGCTGCCGGACTCGTTCGTCATCAGCCTGCCACTGGCCCAGGCCCACCCGGCCCTGGCGGTGCTGGCCTTCATTGGCGGTGCCTCAGCGGCCACCGGGATGGTGATCGTGGCGAGCGTGGCGCTGTCCACCATGGTTTCCAACGACATGTTGTTGCCTTGGCTGTTGCGCCGCAACAACGCCGAGCGGCCGTTCGAAGTGTTCCGCCAGTGGATGCTGTCAGTGCGGCGGGTGAGCATCGTGGTGATCCTGCTGCTGGCCTATGTCAGCTACCGGCTGTTGGGGTCGACGGCGAGTCTGGCGACCATCGGCCAGATCGCCTTCGCCGCCGTGACCCAGCTGGCGCCGGCCATGTTGGGCGCGCTGTACTGGAAACAGGCCAACCGCCGTGGTGTGTTCGCCGGTCTCGCCACGGGCATTTTCCTGTGGTTCTACACCCTGGTGCTGCCCATCGCCGCCCACAGCCTGGGCTTGTCGCTCAGCAGCTTCCCGGGCTTGGCCTGGTTGCACGGCAACCCCTTGAACCTGCCGATTACCCCACTGACCCAAGGGGTCGTGCTGTCCCTGGCCGGTAACTTCATTCTATTTGCCTGGGTGTCCATGCTGTCGCGCACCCGCGTGTCGGAACACTGGCAGGCCGGACGCTTCATCGGCCAGGAAATCAGCGCCCGCCCCAGTGCCCGTTCGATGCTGGCGGTGCACATCGAAGACCTGCTGCAACTGGCCGCACGTTTCGTCGGCGAGGAACGGGCGCGCCAGAGTTTTATCCGCTTTGCCTACCGCCAGGGCAAAGGCTTCAATCCCAGCCAGAATGCCGATAGCGAATGGATCGCCCACACCGAACGCCTGCTGGCCGGTGTATTGGGAGCCTCTTCGACACGGGCGGTGGTGAAAGCCGCGATTGAAGGTCGGGAGATGCAGCTCGAAGACGTGGTGCGGATCGCCGATGAAGCGTCGGAAGTGTTGCAGTTCAACCGCGCCCTGTTGCAAGGCGCCATCGAGAACATCACCCAAGGCATCAGCGTGGTCGACCAGTCTCTCAAGTTGGTGGCGTGGAACCGTCGTTACCTGGAGTTGTTCAAGTATCCGGACGGCTTGATCAGCGTCGGCCGGCCCATTGCCGACATCATCCGCTACAACGCCGAACGCGGCCTCTGCGGCCCGGGCGAGGCGGAAGTGCATGTCGCCCGGCGCCTGCACTGGATGCGCCAGGGGCGCGCCCATACCTCAGAACGCCTGTTCCCCAACGGCCGGGTCATCGAGCTGATCGGCAACCCGATGCCCGGCGGCGGTTTCGTCATGAGCTTCACCGACATCACCGCCTTCCGCGAGGCCGAACAGGCCTTGACCGAAGCCAACGAAGGGCTGGAACAACGGGTGGCCGAACGTACCCGGGAATTGTCGCAATTGAACCTGGCGCTGACCGACGCCAAAAGCACCGCCGAAGCGGCCTATCAATCCAAGACACGCTTCCTGACGGCCGTCAGCCATGACCTGATGCAGCCGCTCAACGCCGCGCGCCTGTTCTCCGCCGCGCTGTCCCACCAACACGAAGGCTTGCCGGAAGAAGCCCGACAACTGGTGCATCATCTGGACAGCTCGCTGCGTTCGGCCGAAGACTTGATCACTGATTTGCTGGACATTTCCCGCCTGGAAAACGGCAAGATCAACCCCGATCGCAAGCCGTTCGCCCTCAACGAACTGTTTGGCACCCTCGGCGCCGAGTTCACCGCGTTGGCCCAGGAACAAGGCCTGAAATTCCGGGTACGAAGCTCGCGACTGCGGGTCGACAGCGACATCAAGTTGCTGCGGCGGGTGCTGCAGAATTTCCTCACTAACGCCTTCCGCTATGCCAAAGGCCCGGTGCTGCTGGGTGTACGGCGCCGCAACGGCGAGTTGTGCCTGGAAGTCTGGGATCGCGGGCCGGGCATCGCCGAAGACAAACAGCAGGTCATCTTCGAAGAATTCAAACGCCTGGACAGCCACCAGACCCGCGCGGAAAAAGGCCTCGGCCTGGGCTTGGCGATTGCCGACGGGCTGTGCCGAGTGCTGGGCCATACCTTGCGCGTGCGTTCCTGGCCGGGGCGCGGCAGTGTGTTCAGCGTCAGCGTACCGCTGGCCGGTACACAGGCAGTGCTGCCTGGCCCGGTGGCCGAACTCAATGGCCATTTACCTAGCGGCGCGCAAGTGCTGTGTGTCGATAACGAAGAGAGCATTCTGATCGGCATGAGCAGCCTGCTGACACGCTGGGGTTGCCAGGTATGGACCGCGCGCAACCGCGAAGAATGCGAGCGTTGGCTCGCCCAGGGCGGGCGACCACAACTGGCCTTGGTGGACTTTCATCTGGACGATGGCGAGACCGGCACCGAACTGATGGCCTGGCTGCGCACGCACATAGGTGAACCGATCCCGGGCGTGGTGATCAGCGCCGACGGCCGGCCTGAGGTGGTGGCGCAGGTGCATGCGGCGGGCCTGGACTATCTGGCTAAACCGGTGAAGCCGGCGGCGTTGCGGGCGTTGTTGAGTCGGCATTTGCCGTTGTAGGCGCAGGAATTCCCCAGCCGGGCACTGAACCTATGGCGAGGGGATTTATCCCCGTTCGGCTGCGCAGCAGTCGCAAACCGGCTAGCACGGTTCATCTGGCACACCGTGGTGTTTGGTCTTGGGGTTGCTGCGCAACCCAGCGGGGATAAATCCCCTCGCCACAGGGTTTTGCTTCAGGCTTGGGTTCTGCTTCAGTCCTCGGTTTTTGCGGTGTCTTCAGGCAATTCAGGCAGTCCATCCGCATCCGTCATCGCGCGTTCGAGTAAATCGGCGGGCAAACTCTTGCTCGCCCGGGCACCGAGCAGCTTGAGCTGTTCGCTGCGACTGATCAGGTTGCCGCGCCCTTCTGTCAGTTTGTTGCGCGCTGCGCTGTAGGCTTTGTCCAATTGCTGCAGGCGACCGCCGATCTCGTCCAGGTCCTGGATGAACAGCACGAACTTGTCATACAGCCACCCCGCTCGCTCGGCGATTTCCCGGGCGTTCTGGCTTTGGCGCTCCTGTTTCCACAAGCTGTCGATCACCCGCAATGTCGCCAGCAATGTGGTTGGACTGACAATCACGATATTGCGGTCAAACGCCTCCTGGAACAGGTTCGGCTCGGCTTGGAGGGCAGCAGAAAACGCCGCTTCGATCGGCACGAACAACAACACGAAATCCAGGCTGTGCAGACCGTCCAGGCGCTTGTAATCCTTGCCAGCCAAGCCTTTGACATGGGCTCTCAACGACGCCACATGTTGCTTGAGGGCGTGTTGGCCAATGGCGTCGTCCTCGGCGGCTACATACTGCTGATAGGCCGTGAGACTGACCTTGGAATCGACCACCACTTGCTTGTCGCCAGGCAGGTAAATCAACACATCAGGTTGGAAACGCTCGCCGTCCGGGCCCTTGAGGCTGACCTGGGTCTGATACTCACGGCCCTTCTCCAGGCCGGCGTGTTCGAGCACCCGCTCCAGAATCAGCTCGCCCCAATTCCCTTGGGTCTTCTGGCCTTTGAGGGCACGGGTGAGGTTGGTGGCCTCATCGCTCAGGCGCAGGTTCAGTTGCTGCAGCCGTTCCAGCTCCTTGCCCAGGGAGAAGCGCTCCCGAGCCTCGGCCTGATAGCTTTCTTCGACGCGTTTTTCGAAGGACTGGATGCGCTCCTTCAGCGGATCGAGCAACTGGCCCAGGCGCTGCTGGCTGGTCTCGGCGAAACGTTGCTCACGCTCGTCGAAGATTTTTCCTGCAAGCTCGGCGAACTGTGCCCGCAGCTCATCGCGCGAACCTTGCAGATCATCCAGCCGTTGCTGATGGCTTTCCTGCTGCTCGCGCAATTCGGCATGCAATGAAGCCGCCTGGGCATCGAGCCGCCGCAGCTCCGCTTCTTTGCCGGCACGCTCCAGATTCCAGGCGTGGGCCGCGTCCCGGGCATTGTCGCGCTCGATCTGCAACAACTCGACTTCGCGACAGGCAGCGGCAAGCTCGGCTTGCTTGGCGGCGTTGGCCTGGCTCAAGTCGCTGATTTCGTCGCGACAGGCATCGAGCTGGGCGTTGAGACCGTCGTGGGCCATGTGGGCGGTGGCCAAGCGTTCTTCCAGCAGGGCCTGTGCGGTCTGTGCGGCACTGGCCTGGCGTTGCAGGTGCCAGGCCAGCGCGAGCAACGGCAGCGCAGCGCCCGCCAAGCCCAACAACAGGCTGGTCAAATCCATAGCCATGACAATTCCTGCCGATGAAATAAAGCCCGAAGGTTAACCAAGCGGCCGGGGGTTGCCCAGCTCAGTCTTCGATTTCACCCAGTGCCAGGCGGGCGCGGTGATCCCCAGCCCGGGCGGCTTGGCGCAGCAGGTCGTGACCAATGCGTCGATCCCGCGCGTTCCCGCATTCCCGGCACATCAGCTGCCCGAGACGACTCTGCGCAGCCACCACGCCTTCACGGGCCGGTTGCTTGAGCAGACGGCCGGCCAGATGTTTGACACTGGCGCTTTCTCCCAGGCGCGGGCTGTCGAGCAGCCACTCGGCCACACGCATCGACATGCGCTTGGGTGGGGTAACACCAGAGGGTGTGGAAGTAACAGGATTTGATACTGAGCGAAACTTCATAACGCACTGTGGGCTAGATCGGAAGGCGCGCCACTCTACTCCTTTTTTCGCACGGGTAAAGTCGAAAAAAACCAGCACGCCCGTTCTAGAGCAAGCGCTTGGG
>Ga0213822_1001114_pt1 | contig 16335 bp, 14 predicted proteins | sample MC6MC0908MG_FD_179872 | JGI IMG/M metagenome (GOLD analysis project Ga0213822, IMG submission 179872) | Enriched soil aggregate microbial communities from Iowa State University, Ames, United States - MC6-MC0908-MG | ecosystem: Environmental > Terrestrial > Soil > Unclassified | place: USA: Iowa...
TACAGCGGTATGTGTGGCTGTTGCGGCGACTTCACTTGCGAGTGCGCACCCTCGACCTGGTAGTACTTGCCCTGATAGTCAAAGGGCTTTTCGCGGGTCCATTCCTGACGCAGCACATCAAGGTATTCATCGGTACGGGCGTAGCGCTCGTCTTTGCCGATGTAGCTTCCATCGGCGCGCAATTCACGATCATCGCCGCCGGTGATGATGTGCACGGCGGTGCGCCCACCATTGAACACATCGAGGGTGGTGAACTGTCGTGCGGCCAGGGTCGGGGCGGCGAATCCCGGTCGATGGGCAATCAGGAACTTCAACTTTTTCGTCACGCTGGCGGCATGGGAGGCAATCAGCGTGCTGTCCGGACTGTTGGAGTGGAACGCTACCAGGGCGCGGTCGAAACCGGCTTCCTCATGGGCGCGGGCGACGGTCTCTACATATTCGGGCTGCAACACCGGGCCGCTGCGCGGCTGGGTTTCCGAGGATTGATGGCCACCGATGTAACCGATGAATTCGATGCTCATGCTGGGTTCCTTGTCTTTGGATAGGCGTGATTTCAAGCCTCCACCGGGCAGGGGGTCGGTCTGTGACGTCGAAAGTAGGCGCAGCGGGCAGGGCTGTGAAATGCCGTTTTGTTCTAAGTTAATTATTAATTAAATGAATCATGTGAAATCGTAAATATCAGTAATGCGCATTTTAAGGCGTGGCAGGGATGCATCCGCTGCGGGACGTGGGCTGCGGGCTTTGATTATGCAAATAATTTATCTGGATTATTTTATATCTGATTTTTAATCATATTAGGTTATTCCCAAAAAGAATTTCACTGGCATTTTTTATACGAATAGCATGAATTCGAAGCCGTATTCTTGATGAGGAAGGAAGCCTGATGACCGAAAAGACCTTCGATACACAGAGCACGAGTAGCTCGTTTTCTGTCAGCAAGGCTGTTGACAGCCGGGGTGCGTCGAAGCTGATTCCCGGTTGGCTACACAACTGGCGAACCCCGGAAGTCCTTCTGCGCCTGCTCAGTCCGGTTGCGTTGCTGCTCTTGTGGGAACTGGCGTCGCAGCTCGGCCTGATCCCCCAACGGATTATCGCCGCCCCCTCGCAAATAGGCGGCACCCTCTGGGCGATGATTGTGTCCGGGGAGCTGGGCAAGCATTTGCTGGTGTCGCTGCAGCGCGCGTTGCTGGGGTTGAGCATCGGGGTCAGCGTCGGCGTCATTGCGGCGCTGATCACTGGTTTGTCCAAGCGTGGTGAGGTCATCCTCGACTCGCCGATGCAGATGTTGCGCACCATTCCTTCCCTGGCGCTGGTGCCGTTGTTCATCCTCTGGTTCGGCATCGGCGAGTTCACCAAGATCGCGCTGATCGTCACCGGTACGACCTTTCCGGTGTACCTGAATCTGTTCGCCGGGATTCGCAACATCGACCCCAAGCTGATCGAGGCCGCCAACACCCTGGGCCTGAATCGTCGCGAGTTGATCTGGCATGTGATCTTGCCAGGTTCCTTGCCTTCGTTTTTTGTCGGCTTGCGCTATTCCCTGGGAATTTCCTGGCTGGCCCTGGTGTTCGTCGAACAGATCAACACCACCGCCGGTATCGGTTTTCTGGCCAGTGATGCGCGGGATTTCATGCGCACCGACGTGATCGTGATCTGCCTGCTTATCTACAGCGTCCTCGGTTTATTGATCGACGGACTGATCCGCACGCTCGAGCGTTTTGCCCTGGCCTGGCGCCCATCTTTTGTGAGGAACTGACATGTCGACTATCGCGGCAAAAAACCTGCAGTCAGAAGCACCGGTGCAACTGCGTAATGTGGTGCGCCAATTCGGCCAGCAACGGGTCATCGATGGCTTGGACCTGGACATCGCACCAGGCGAATTCGTCGCGCTGCTCGGGGCCAGCGGTTCGGGCAAGACCACCTTGCTGCGCAGCCTGGCCGGCCTGGACAGTATCGACAGCGGTCAGTTGCTGGTGCCCAAGGCACGGGCCGCGGTGTTTCAGGAGCCGCGGTTGATGCCGTGGAAGCGCGCCTGGAAGAATGTGGTTCTCGGTCTGCACACCCCGGACGCCAAGGCGCGAGCGGTGCAAGCGCTGACGGAGGTCGGCTTGGCCCATCGTCTGGAGGCCTATCCGGCGACGCTCTCCGGCGGTGAAGCGCAACGCGTGGCGCTGGCCCGTGGCCTGGTGCGCGAACCCAAGCTGTTGCTGCTCGACGAACCCTTCGCCGCACTCGATGCACTGACCCGGATTCGCATGCATCGGCTGATCATCGAGTTGTGGCGCAAGCACACCCCGGCGGTGTTGCTGGTTACCCATGACGTGGATGAAGCCATCCTGCTGGCCGATCGGGTGATCGTGTTGGCCAATGGCAAGATCGCCGAGCAATTGTCGATCGATCTGCCACGGGCTAGAGATACCGGGCAGGAGGGTTTCCAAGCGATCCGTGCGCGCTTGCTGGGGTTGTTGGGGGTCGAGGTGGAGACCGTTGCCGTGGCTGAACGTCCGCTCACGAACAGCACTGTCCGGCGTTTTGCCCATGGCTGACGCTGCTTTCAATTCATTGATACAGGGATGTGCTGTCATGCCGATACACGTTCGCAAATTTGCGCTGGTGTTGTTGTCCTGCGTCGCGTTGTTACTCAGCGGTTGCGGTGACACGGTCGAGTCCCAATCTCCATCTGCTGCCAAGTCAGACTTGTCCGGCGTCAAGTTGATTTTGGGCGATCAAGCCAAGGGCTTGCGCACTGTGGTCGAGGCGGCAAATGCATTGGAAGGGATCGACTACACAATTGAATGGGCGAACTTCCAGGGGGCCGCGCCCTTGTTCGAAGCCTTGCGCGCTGGTGCCGTCGATTTGGCACCGGCTGGCGATACGCCGGTGCTCGCCGCCGCGACCGGTGGTACGCCACTGCGCATCGTCGCGGTACGACGTAGTCAATCAAGGGGCATTGCGATCCTGGTTCCAGCTGATTCGCAGATCCGCACCGTTGCCGATTTGAAAGGCCGCAACGTCGTGGTGTCTTCGGCTCGCGGCAGCATTTCCCAATACCTGTTGATTCGCGCACTGGCCAATGCCGGTGTCGAGGACAAGGAGGTCAATGTCGGATTTGTCCTGCCGACCGATGCCTTGTCCGCATTCAACGCTGGCAAGATCGAAGCCTGGGCCACCTTCGGGATTTATCAGGCGTTTGCCGAGCAGCAGGGCGCGCGGGTGCTGATCAGCGGCGAGGGCATCAATACTGGCCTGACCTTCATCACCGCCTCCGATGACGTCCTGGCCGATCCCCTCAAACGCAAGGCACTTAGCGACGTATTGCAACGCTTTGCCAAGGCCTTCGAATGGGCCCGGCAAAATCCTGATGAGTACGCACGGGTCTTCGCCAAGGTCAACGATATTCCCCTGGAAGTCTCGCAACGACTACGCAGTTGGGGGGATGAGGCGCTGTTGCCGCTCGAACCACAGGATGTTCAGGCACTGCAGCAAGTCGATGACTTGTTCGTGGAAAAAAATATTTTCCCCCATCGTGTCGATGTGCAAAAACTGACGGATGACCAGGTGTTTTCCCTGGAGCCTTTGACATTGACGCAATCGGAGCCGGCACGTTAGCCCGGGGCCAGGCACGTGTTCATTTTGAATGTTTACGAACGGGCAATGTTCAGAGCGTCACAAGGGGCCTAGCCGCTTCTACGGAGTATTAGCACCGTGATCTCATACGCGAGGACCGCTTTTCCCGTTGTCGTAGCAACTTCCACATCGAACACAACCCAGCCTCGGTTTGGGTTTCTGGTGTGAATGAGTAATCGGAGGACTTGGGCGCTAAGTTTGAGCTTGTCTCCTGGCACTACAGGAGCAACCAACCTGAACGCATCGATCTTCCCTCCCGCCACGAGGCTTGTTTGAAGAAACAACGCGTCGCACATCAAGCGCTGCGCAAAACCGAAGGTTTGCACCGCGCTGGCACAGTGCACCCCTAACGGGCTCGAATGGGCAAGGTCCGGATCGATATGCATGTCCAGAGGATCGTACTCGGTCGCAAAGGCAATAATTTGCCCCTCTGTGATGGCGGCAGGCTGCGTGGCAGTCCATGTTCTGCCAGGCGTAAAGTCTTCCCAAAACAGCGCCTTTTCCATCGCGATGTCTCCATTTTTTGTGTCATGACCATTGAGGTTCTGGAATGGATAGTGGCGGTGACCAGGGCTCACGGCAATGTTCAACCACCTCAGCCTGGCTGAACGCTTTGGACAATGGGGGCTTGGCATCGAGGTCCTGACGGCGCTGTTAGCCAATTGATCTCAACCTGCACCACCTTCGGGTTGACACGCGTTGCGTTGGCGCGAGAACTTATTGACGCAACCTCGACCGCGAGGCCACCCGCAGAGAGAAATACGCGTGCTCGCCCAAGACAAAGGGACTACTTCAATCAGCTTGGTGCATGAAGCCCTCGAGGGCGCATTGCGGCGCCAGCTGGATACCGCTGGCGTCCTGCAGCAAGCACGCATCGATCCCGAGCTCCTCACCTCGCCCCAGGCGCGTGTTTCGGCAGCTGCATTTTCTCGTTTGTGGGTTGCGCTTTCAGACCTTCTCGATGATGAGTTTTTCGGCATCGATAGTCATCCAATGCGAAGAGGCAGCTTCCGACTGATGTGCCAGGCGTCGATTGGTTCCACGTCGCTAGAACAGGCGTTGCATCGGATTCTGAAGTTTCTTCGGCTCGTACTCGACGACATCTACGGTGAACTGATGCTTGACGGCGACTGCGCCGTCATCGTCATTCACGATCACGGCGTTGAGCGACGCCTGTTCAGCTATGGAACCTGGCTGATCCTGGTCCATGGCTTGCTGTGCTGGCTGGGTAACAGGCGTATTCCAATTCAGGCGCTCTGCTTCAGGCCCTCCCGGCCAGCTGACGACAGCGACTACCGCATGCGTTTTTGCGAAGACATTCAGTTCGACGCCCCAACCAGCAGGGTGCGATTTGATCGCAGTTATCTGAACCTGAGGGTGGTGCAGACCCAGGCTACCCTGTCGACCTTCATGAAGGAGTCGCCTGCCAGCCTGTTAGTCAAATATCGCAACGAAGACAGTATCAGCGTCCAGGTCCGAATGAGATTAAGGGGGCTTGACCCGGAACAATGGCCAGAGCTCGACAAGCTGGCGAAGGTTCTTGGCATGTCCTATTCGACCCTTCAGCGAAGGCTGCAGGCCGAAGGCATCAGTTACCAGCGCCTGAAGGACAACTTGCGGCGGGATATGGCAATCAATCTGCTCTGCCGGCCAGACATGACGGTCATGGAGGTGGCGGCGCTCACAGGCTTCCAGGAAAGCAGCGCCTTTCACCGGGCCTTCAAGAAATGGACTGGCGTCAGCCCAGGCGCCTATCGTCGATCTAACGCCGACGACTCGAGCGAGGGCTGAACAGCCCTGCATGTGTTCGCGCGCAAGAGTTTCCTTGAAAACTGCAACTCGTTTCCCGACCTGAACCCTCGGTTCTTCCACGCCAGCACCGCCCCGACGTGTCAGGCGGCCACGACTGTCCAAAACGGTCACGCAAAACGATGCCGTAGGGCATAGGCCACAGCCAACCCAACTCCTACGATGCGAACCAGGTAAACCCTGGGTGCGCGTCGATCAAGCAAGCCGCCGATTGTCGAACCGGTGTGTCTTCTCCCCGACCGCAACCACGACCATGCGCCTCGTGACGCAGGGACATGTGCACTTCACCCAACAAAAACAAGATCGAAGGAGACACACTATGCAGCCGGTAAATGTTTATGCACTTGCGGTGGACTCAACGTTCAACCGCTTCCATGGGCTCATACTTTTTTGGTGTGTGCTCATTCTGATCATCGATGGCTATGACCTCGCCGTCGTCGGCGCTGCTCTTCCGGCAATCATGAAAGACATGAACATCGATCCGACCAGCGCCGGCGTCATGGCCGGTGCTGCACTCTTTGGAACGATGCTTGGCGCAATTTTTCTTGGCACGCTGGCGGACCGCATTGGCCGGCCGAAAATGATCGCCATCTGCGTAGCGCTGTTCAGCATTTTTACCGCCGCGGCAGGGCTGACCAGCGACCCTATCAGTTTCAGCATCTCTCGCTTTATCGCCGGCCTTGGTATTGGCGGTGTACTGCCCATTTGTACAGCGCAGATGGGGGAGTTTTCCCCGCTCAAACTTCGCACGCGCCTGGTGACCCTGGTTTTCGCGGGCTACTCCGTAGGCGGTATTTTGGTAGCGCTCACTGGCAAGCAGCTCATTGAGAGCTACGGCTGGCAGTGGGTGTTTTATGTAGCGCTGCTGCCTGTACTGCTGATCCCCCTGATTCTGAAGACCATGCCAGAGTCCATCGGTTATCTGCTCAAAACCGGCCGTCAGGAGGAACTGCGGGCTATCGCGGGCAAAATAGACCCGACGCTCCAGATCGACGAGAACACCGTGATGGTGGGCAACGCTGCGGTCCTGGATAAACAGCAGGCACCCGTTCGGCACCTGTTCAAGGAGGGCCGGGGTTTCAGCACGGTAATGATCTGGGCGGCGTTCATGACTGGCTTGTTTATGGTCTACGCCCTTAACTCGTGGCTGACCAAGCTGATGGCGATGGCTGGTTTCAGCCTGGGCTCGGCGTTGAATTTTGTGATCGTGTTCAACGTGGGCGCCATCGTGGGTGCTATTGGTGGTGGCTGGCTGAGCGACAAGCTCAACATCAAGCACGTGCTGGTTGGTTTCTACATCGTGGGCGCCATTGCGCTGACTGTCTTGGGCTATACGCGCTCGACGACGCTACTGTTTCCGGTGGTATTCGTTGTCGGGGCGTCCACCTTGGGTACCCAGTTGCTGGCCTATGCCTATGCGGGTGATTTCTACCCCTCAACGATTCGTTCGACTGGCGTGGGCTTTGCGTCGGGGGTCGGTCGAATCGGCGCCATCGTTGCCCCTGTTCTTATCGGCTGGCTGGTGTCATTGAACCTGCCGCTCGAGAAAAACTTCATGGCCATCAGCCTGGCGGGCCTGATTGGCGCGGCCGCGGTCACCCTGATCAATCAGTCGCGTGCTGACTCTACACACGTTCGAAAGGCAACGGCCCTCACTCCCTGACAAGCGTTGCATATCCCCTGTACCCGAATCTGTAAGCCATAAGGCATGAAAATGAACCGCTTATCCCAGCCGCCAGTACCAGCTGAGCTACTTAGCCAGACGATTGATTGGGCGATCGCTTCACGACGCAGCATTCGGGCGTATCTGCCCACGCCTGTGCCACGGGAAGAAATCGAGGCGATCCTGGATGTCGCCCGTTTTTGCGCGACAGGCGTGAATATGCAGCCTTGGCGTGTCCACGTAATCACCGGTGCCGCCAAGGCTCAGGTTTCACGGGCTATCGCTGAATTGGACAACGATCCGTCGCTCAGCGGTGACCTTGAAGACGCCTATGAGTACTACCCACGAGAATGGACATCGCCGTACGTGGACCGGCGCAGGAAAGTGGGTTGGGACCTCTATGGCCTGCTGGGCATCGCCAAAGGTGACAAGCAGCGCATGCACGCTCAGCACGGACGCAACTACCGTTTCTTCGATGCGCCTGTCGGTTTGCTCTTCACCATTGACCGGGTGCTCAAGGAGGGGAGCCTGCTGGACTACGGCATGTTTTTGCAGGCGGTGATGGTGGCGGCGCGAGGAAGGGGGTTGCATACCTGCCCACAGGCAGCCTTTTTGAAGTACCACGAGGTTATTTCCAACGCGCTCGAGATTCCCGCCGAACAGATGCTGGTATGCGGAATGAGCCTTGGCTACGCCGACGAGAACAGCATTGAAAATACGTTGGTGACTGATCGTGAGCCAGTGAGCGCGTTCACTACGTTTCATCACAATAATAAGGAGTCAACACCATGAAGCCTGGTGCCTACGAGAATGGGTTGGAGCAATCCAAGGCCAACTATCTGCCCCTGACGCCCCTTGGTTTTCTGGATCGCGCGGCCCTTGTCCACCCGGACCGGGTCGCCGTGGTACATGGTGACCTGCGCAGAACGTGGCGCCAAACGCGCGAACGCTGCTATCGGCTCGCCAGTGCGCTTTCCAACGAGGGCATGGGGGCAGGGGACACGGTTTCCATCCTGTCCCCCAACACCCCAGCCATGCTCGAAGCCCATTTTGGCGTGCCGCTTTGTGGCGCGGTGCTCAATACCGTCAACTACCGCCTCGATGCGGAAGGCGTGGCATTTATCCTGCGTCATGGGGAATGCAAGCTTTTGTTGGTGGATCGCGAGTTTGCGGCGCTCGCCGTTGCCGCCCTTGAACGCCTCGAGCACCCACCTGTGGTCATCGACATCAATGATCACTTGGCGCCCCTGGGCAGCAGCATTGGCGATGTCGACTACGAAACCTTTATCGGCCGCGGCAGCCCGGATTTCCAAGGCGTGTGGCCCAGTGATGAGTGGCAGCCCATCGCACTCAATTACACGTCCGGCACCACAGGCGATCCGAAGGGGGTCGTGGCCAGCCATCGCGGTACCTATCTCATGAGCATGCTGCAGATGACCAACTGGCCCCTTTCCCGGGCGCCACGGTACCTGTGGACATTGCCTATGTTCCACGCCAACGGCTGGTGTTTTACCTGGGCTATCACTGCCGCTGCTGGCACCCACGTGTGTTTGAGAAAGGTCTCGGCAGAAGCGGTGTTCGATGCGATAGATACCCAGGGTGTCGATCACTTCTGCGCGGCACCTATTGTCATGGCCATGATCGCCAACTCAGCCGATCGTCCCCCCCTTGAAACGCCGGTTCGCGTGCTGACGGCAGGCTCTCCGCCTCCGGCAACCGTGCTTGATGCCGTCGTCTCCTTAGGCTTCGACGTTGACCACGTGTACGGCATTACCGAAGTATCCGGCACACCGATCAGTTGCGTCTGGCAGGACGGTTGGAACACGCTCACGCAAAGTGACCAAGGCGCCTTGCGCGTACGCCAGGGCGCTCGCGCGGCTGGATTTGAGGGCCTGATGGTGGCTGACGCTGACACCCTGCAGCCGGTTCCAAAAGACGGCCACACCACCGGAGAACTACTGCTCAAAGGCAACACCGTGATGATGGGTTATCTGAAAAACGAAAACGCGACGCGCAAAGCCTTTGAAGGTGGCTGGTTCCACACCGGTGATGTCGCAGTGGTACACCCTAACGGTTACATACAAATCACCGACCGCTGCAAGGACGTCATCATTTCCGGAGGAGAGAACATCTCGTCCGTCGAAATTGAAGAGGCCATCCACTGTCACCCGGCTGTTTTGCATACGGCCGTCGTCGCGCAGCCTGATGACATATGGGGCGAGGTTCCGTGCGCGTTTATCGAACTCAAAGGCGGGGCTGAGCGGCCTACCGAAGCCGACATGATCGCGTTCTGCCAAGCGCGCCTTGCCCGCTTCAAATGTCCTCGCAGAGTGATCTTCATGGAGTTGCCCAAGACCGCGACCGGGAAAATCCAGAAGTTTCTTCTGCGAGAACAAGCCGGCAGTCGCGATGCAATTGTGCGTTTAGCATCGAGTGGTTGAGCCGAGTTCATTTCGCCCAAGGCGGTAGGGCTCAATCGTTGATATTTCCACCGCATCGTCATCGAGCGTTTCGCATCCAACTCACACGCTGCCACCCATCAAGCAGTGAGCACTCATGCACACTACAAAAACAAAGGGCGCCCACAATGTCGAACAAAAACAATAAACTGTGGTTGGTTTTAGCTATTGCTTCCCCTGCATCCGTCGCATACGCCGATATCGTAAAGGATGCAAAAGGAAGTCTGGAACTCCGTAATTTTTACTACAACCGCGATTACCGAAACGACGGGGCAACTCAATCGAAGCGGGATGAATGGGCTCAAGGTTTCATTCTTAATCTGCAGTCAGGCTTCACTGAAGGCAGGGTTGGCTTCGGTATCGATGCCCAAGGCCTTCTAGGTGTGAAGCTGGACTCGAGTTCGGATCGAACGGGTTCTGGACTCCTCGCCTACGATTCCCAGCGGAACGTCGAAGACGAATACGCAAAGATGACCTTGACCGCGAAAGCGCGTATGGGGCGAAGTGAAATGAAAATAGGCGGGCTCAGCCCGCTGATGCCCCTGCTATGGAGCAACAACAGCAGGCTGCTGCCGCAAGTGTTTCGCGGCGGCATGCTGGTATCCAATGACCTGGATCCACTCTCCATTACGGCGATAAGAGTCAATGCCGTCAGGCAGCGTAACTCCACAGACTTCGAGTCTCTAACCACATTTGGCTATCGGGCTATTGAAGCCGATCACTTCAACTATCTTGCGTTCGACTATAAGGTTCTACCCACGCTGACGCTCAGTGCGCATGCCGCACAGCTTGAGGATCTATATCGGTCGAACTTCTTTGGCATGAAGCTGAACCAACCCATCACTCACGGTAGCGTTATCGCAGACATTCGCCTGTTCGATGCGAAAGAAACCGGAGATAAGAATTTAGGGGAGGTGGACAATCGGACACTGAGTAGTTACTTCGCTTACAGCCTTCAAGGTCATACCTTAGGTGGTGGATATCAGAAAGCATGGGGCGACACCCCGTTCGCCTTTGTTAATGGAACGGACACCTATCTGTTCGCTGAGTCGCTCGCGAGCACATTTACAGCGCCCAATGAACGTATCTGGTTCGCGCGCTATGACTTCGACTTCGTAGCCGTTGGCGTTCCCGGACTTACCCTCGGCCTCAAGTATGTGAGCGGTCAAGACGTTGACCCAACGGTGCTGACGACACGCCAAGCGGCTGCGTTGAGAGCGGAAGACGAAGAGGGGAAAGAGTGGGAGCGTGTGACTGACCTTACTTACGTTGTGCAAAGCGGCCCGGCAAAAGGTGTCGCCGTGCAGTGGAGAAACTCGACCAATCGCTCGACCTACGCCGACAGCGCAAACGAAAACCGCCTCATTGTTCGTTATACGCTGAACTTCTAGTCGAGCATTGGGCGTTTTTCTCAGTCGGATTCTTTAATGGTTTTTCTGAGGGGCCTGGCTTTTATCGTCGCGTTCAGCGGCTTTGATGCGCACAACAAGAGGTTCATCCCGCAGCTGTTGCAATCGGTTCATACAGCGACAAACGCCGCTGATCCCTGGAGGGACAGCGGCGTTATTGTTTAACGCCTGAGGCTATTTGTAATGTTGTTCAAACACCGCCAATTGCTCAGGCTTGATCAACTGAAAGGGCACCCAGACGTCCGTTTCCACCGGCTCTCCCTTGATCATCTTGAGTGCTGCCTGTACCGCGCTGGTCGCCTGGGCCTTGGGGTCCTGGAACACCGAGGCGACCAGCATCCCGCGCTTGATCGCCGCCAGGCCATCGGGCAGGCCGTCGATGCCGACAATTGCGACCTCGCCCTTGGCTTTGCCGGCCTGCTGCAAGGCCATGGCCGCACCGATGGCCATCTCGTCGTTGTTGGCGACGATGGCGTCAAACCGACTGCCGGCCAGCAACCAGTTGCTGGTCAGGTCCATCCCTTTGTTGCGCTGCCACTCGGCACTTTGCTGCTCGACGATCTTGATCCCGGGATAGTCCTTGAGCACCTGTTTGACGCCTTCGGTGCGGTCGTGGGTGGCGTTTTGCGCCAGGTCGCCCATGATGATCGCCAGATTGCCCTTGCCTCCGAGCTTTTCGGCCAGGTAGCGCATCTGCAGTTGTCCGGCCTCAATGTCATTGGACGCCACCGTAACGACGCCTTTGGGCAAGGTGCGCTCGTCCGGGTGACGGTTGACGTAGACCAGTGGCGTCTTCGCTTCGACTGCGGCGCGGGTGATGTTGGCCGTGGCGGAGGTGTCTACCGGCAGGACAATGACCGCATCCACTTTCTGGTTGATGAAGCCTTGGACCTGGTTGAGTTGGCGCACCACATCGCCTTGGGCGTCCTCGAACTGGATCTGCACGTTTTCCTTTTTCGCGGCCTCGTCCAGGCCGTTACGCACATAGGTCATGAAGTTGTCGTCGACCCTGGCGATGCTGACGCCGATGCGGTATTCGGCGGCGGCCCATTGGCTGAACAGCAACAGCAGGGTGGCGAAAAGCAGTGTGCAACGACGCATGATGGTTTTCCTTTTGTTGTTATGGGTTGTACGTCACCAAGAGATGAAAATCTGCCGCACGTTTTGAATTCGGCGCGGCTTTATCCATCAAGCGTGAAGGCCTGCCGGAAACGCTCAAGCGCGACCTCGCTGTCACCGCTGGCCCAGCCTTCGAGGCCGACGACACCGCTGTATCCCATGCCGAACAAGGCCCTGGCAATGGCGGGATAGTGGATTTCACCGGTGCCGGGCTCCATGCGCCCCGGGACGTCGGCGACCTGGATTTCGCCGATGGCGTTGCCGGCGCGCTGGATCAGTTCGATCAGATTTCCTTCGCCGATCTGCGCGTGATAGAGGTCCAGGTTCATCTTCAGGTGCGGGCTGCCCACGGCTTCGATCAGCGCCAGGGTATCGTCAGCGCGGGCGAACGGCGTGCCGGGGTGGTCGACTGCGGTATTGAGGTTTTCCAGCAGGAATACCCGACCCGCGTCTTCGCCCAGGCGGGCGATTTTTTCCAGCGTCTTGCAGGCGCTCAACCACATGCGGCCGGTGGCCTGGGCCACGGGTTTGACCGGCAAGCCCTGAGCATCCAGGCCGGTGCCGTGCAGGTTCAGGCTCGGGCAACCCAATTGAGCGGCGACGGCCAAGGACTCCTGGGCGCTGTCGAGCAGCTGCCGGATCGCCTCGGGATCGGTCAGGTTGCCCGAGAGGTAGCCGGTCATGGAGGTGAAGTCCGCACCGGTCGCGGCGAGGGCTTGGATGTCTTTGCTCGCCCAGTTCCATATCTCGACGCTGAAGCCCAACGCATGGATGCGTTTGACCCGTTCGATGAAGGGCAGGTCGATGAAAACCATCTCGGCGCTGACTGCCAGTTTGAACGGAATGAAACTCATGAAAGCGCTCCCTGCACACGCACCGTCTTGCCCTGTTGGAAGGACTCGATACAGGCGCGGGCGATGGCCAGTGCCGCACGCGCGTCTTCACCGCTGGCCAAAGGTTTTTCTCCGCTGCGAACGCAGTTGGCGAAGTGGTTGAGCTCGGCCACATAGGCATCCCGCAGCAAGTCGGTGTCCATGCGCTGGGTGTCGGCCTGGACCCCATTGGCCAGGTACCGCAGCAAGTCAGAGTCGTTGACGTTGCCCATGGTCAGCATGCCAGCGCTGCCGAACACTTCGCCGCGGACATCGTAGCCATACACGGCCTGGAAGTTGGCCTCGGCCGTGGCGATGGCACCATTGTCGAAACGGATGGTGACCACCGCGGTGTCGAGAAAACCCTTTTCCTTGTAGGCGGGGGCGATCAGGGCGTCGGCCATCACAAAGACCTCAACCGCCTCGGCACCCGGATTCAGGTAGCGCAGGGTATCGAAGTCATGGATCAGGGTTTCCAGGAAGATCACCCATTGCGGCGACGCGGCCGGGTTGTTCAGCGCCGGGTCGCGGGTCAGCGAGCGCAGCAGCTGTGGCGTACCGATCCGGCCGGCAACAACGTCCAGGTGAGCGGTGCGGAAACTTCTGGCAAAACGGCGGTTGAAGCCGACTTGGAGCGTCACTCGTGCATCGGCAGCGGCGGCGATGGCGCGGTCAGCTTCGTCCAGGGTGATGGCCATCGGTTTTTCACAGAACACCCCTTTGCCGGCCCGGGCCGCACTGATCACCAGTTCGGCATGGCTGCGTGCCGGGGCGGCAATCAGCACGGCGTCGATGTCCGGGTCATCCAGCAATTGCTGTGGATCGGCATAGACCTTCTGCACGTCCAGTTCTGCTGCCAGGCGTGCGGCCTGGCCAGGGGTAGGATCGGCGATGGCGGCGAGGCACGCGCCGGGGATGTGCCGGGCGGCGGTCAGGCCGTGAAAACTGCCCATGCGACCAGCGCCGATAAGGCCCAGGCGGAGGATCTTGGATGTGCTCATGAACATGACTCCCTTTATTGTTTTTACGACTCGGCGATAAGAATGTCCTCGTCTGTTCATCTAGGGAGCAAGCGCTGTGCCAATAGCTATATTGTTGATATTTAACGGTTTTAATTTGAATGACTGTTCATTTGAATGACATGTCTATACTGACATGTCGAAAATATGAACATGTGGCCGGACAATGGATCAGCAACCTGCAGCATTGAGCGCCGAAGACCGCGATTACCTCACCACCCTGGGCCCTGCGTCGTTGAACGAAGGACCCAGCACTGCGCTGGATGAGGCCTGGCGAGCGTGCTTGCGGGGGGAGGTTGATCGTCCTGCCGGGATCCGCCGGGTGATTTGGGCGTCCTGGTTGCGCAGCGTCAATGCCGGCCTCGATCCGGAAGACGGCGAGTACCGTTTTGTCGCGCCTGCCGACCTGACCGCGACACTGGCCGCCAACCGGCTGCTGATCGCCGCGGCGGCGCAAGTCATGCGCGGGTTGCTCGCTTATAACCCCAGGGGCCATATCAACCTGACCGATGCCGAAGGCACGACGTTGTACTTCTGTGGCCTGGACCTCACCCCCATCGGCAGTCGACTGCTGGAATCGATACAGGGCACCAATTGCACCGGTCTGGCGATCGTCGAAGACCGTTTGGTGTATGTGCTGGCCGAGGAGAGCTTCGGGCTTGGCCTGCGCCAGCGCCGCATGCATTGTGCCGCCGCGCCAATCCGCGATGCCCAGGGCCGGACGCTGGGTATGTTGACCTTGACGGCGGAGCCGGGCTGGTTTCATTTCCATACGCTGGGCACCGTTCAGGCCGCGGCCGAGGCTGTCTCCAGGCAGATGACACTGCAAGCCTTGCTCGAGGAGCAACAAACCGTCCTTGAAGTGCTCAACGAGGGGTTGGTGGTATTGGATGAACGCGGCTGCATCAAGGCGCTCAATCATTACGCCCGACAATTGTTTCGCGTGGGGCATGACCTGCTCGGCAGTCCCTTCAAGAGCCTGGGCAAGAGCGAATTGACCGATGCGGTCCTGTTCGGGGGCGGGGAAGGGGTACGGGATCTGGATTGCACCTTTGAACTGCACGACCGCAGCCATCTGGCCTGCCTGGTATCGGTCTGCCCGCTGGAGCAAGGTGGACGGATTGTTTCGTTGCGCGAGAACCGACGCATCCGGGAAATCACCCGGCGGATCATTGGCACCCAGGCCAGCTACACCTTCGAAACCATCCTGGGCCGCTCACAGGCGATTCAGGATGCACTGCACCTGGCCCGGATTGCCAGTCGCAGTGATTCCACCACGCTGATCCTCGGTGAGAGCGGCACGGGCAAGGAACTGTTCGCCCAGGCCATCCATAATGCCAGCGACCGTAGTGGCGGGCCTTTCGTGGCGGTCAATTGCGGGGCCATTCCCCGTGACTTGGTGCAGAGCGAACTGTTCGGTCATGTCGAAGGCGCCTTCACCGGATCGGCTCGCGGTGGGTCGGCAGGCAAGTTCGAATTGGCCGATGGCGGGACGATCTTCCTCGACGAAATCGGCGACATGTCCTTCGATGCGCAGGTCAGCTTGCTGCGTGTCTTGCAGGAAGGCGAGGTGACACGGGTGGGGGCGAAGAAATCGCTGCGGGTCAACGTTCGCATCATCGCCGCCACCCATCGCAACCTGAGCCAGGCGGTGGCCGAGGGTGCCTTTCGTGAGGACCTTTACTACCGGCTCAACGTGCTGAACCTGACGGTGCCGCCACTGCGGATGCGCCGCGAAGATGTGCCGTTGCTGGCGCGGCATTTTCTCGCGCGGTGTGCCCGGTCGCTACGCAAGACGATGCAGGACCTTTCACCAGGGGCGCTGGAGATGCTTGGCGGCTATCACTGGCCGGGCAATGTCCGTGAGCTGGAAAACGTCATTGAGCGAGCGACCAACCTGGCGCTGACCGAACTGATCGAACCGAGCGACCTTGCGCTGGAAATCAGGCAGCGAGGACGGCCATCGCCGTGGGTAGGTGTGCCTGAGCCGCGGACGGCTCCGGACCTGGGCACTCATGAGATGAATGCCATCATCGCCGCCCTCAAGGACACGCGCGGAAATATCCGCCTGGCTGCTCAACGGTTGAATGTGTCACGTGGCGGGCTGTACAACAAAATGAGTCGATTTGGGCTCAAGGTCGATGCGTTTCGTTCGTAGCGGGTGGCGCAACGCTGACGGTGAAACGGGCGGTCAGTTTGCCGCCCCATCAACGCATTGCCTGGCCAAGTGGGGTCAGAAAACGGTTTTCTTGAAGGGGCGAACGGAGACGCCCCGATAGAACGACAAAATGGCCAGCACCTGCACGAAGACGGCTGCTGTCACGACAGCGACGATGGCGTGATTCGGATCGGTGAAGG
>Ga0213822_1001118_pt1 | contig 16308 bp, 4 predicted proteins | sample MC6MC0908MG_FD_179872 | JGI IMG/M metagenome (GOLD analysis project Ga0213822, IMG submission 179872) | Enriched soil aggregate microbial communities from Iowa State University, Ames, United States - MC6-MC0908-MG | ecosystem: Environmental > Terrestrial > Soil > Unclassified | place: USA: Iowa...
CCTGCTGTTGGGCAGCGAGGAGCGCCGCATTGGCGCCGGTGAATTTTTCATGTTCGCCAGCAACCAGCCCCATGCCTATCGCAACGATGGCCCGGTGGCGGCGAGATTCGTACGCAACGTGGTGATTTGATTCCTGGGGAGAGCGGTATGGACACAGCGCTGGAACGACAGGGGAGTGGCCTCATCCGCGAAGCCGACATCCTGATTATCGGTGGCGGCCTGAGCGGTGCCATGCTGGCCGCGCAATTGCTGCGCCTGCCGGGCCGGCGCGAGGTGCTGATCGTCGAGCCGCGCAGCGAGCTGGGCCGGGGCGAGGCCTACAGTGCCGTGGAGCTGGGGCACACCTTGAACGGCAACGCGGCGCGGATGAGCGTCGATCCGGACAACGCCGACGACCTGACCCAATGGCTTACCGCATTCATCGAGGCCGGCGGCTGGCCCGAATCGGATCAGCAGCACGTGCCGATCAGCGAGTTGTTCCCGCCCCGGGGAATCTTTGGCCTGTATGTGCAGCAACGCCTGGCCGAGGCCCGCGAGTTGGGCGCACAAAACGATTCGACCGCCGAGCATGTGCGCGGGGAGGCTGTGGACCTGCGGCTTGCCGACGATGCCGTGATGGTTACGCTCGCCGACGGCCAAGTCTTGCGGGGCGGTTTCGCGGTGCTGGCCACCGGCATGTTCCCGGCGGCGCGCACCCCGCAAACCGAATCCAGCGGCTTGAATGCCGCGGCCCTGGATCCCTGGGATGTGGCCGCGATGCGCCAGCTCGATCCCCAGGCCACGGTGCTGATCATCGGCTCGGGACTGACCATGGTCGACGCCGTGGTGTCCCTGGAGCAGGCCGGGCACCGTGGCCCCATCGAAGTGTTTTCCCGCCATGGGCTGTTGCCACACGTGCGCCGCCAGCCGCCGGCCTGGGTGGATTTCCTCGCCGAAGACCACAGCCTGCGTTCGCCACGCCAGTTGATGCGCGCCCTGCGTGAACAATGCCGCCAGGCTCAAGCTCAAGGCATCGATTGGCAAGCGCCGCTGGACACCGTGCGTGCGCACATCGGGCGCTTGTGGAACCAGGCCAGCGATGTGCAGCGCCGGCAGTTCGTGCGGCATGTGCGGCCGTGGTGGGAGAGTCATCACCATCGCTCGCCACCGTTGAGCGCGGAGCTGGTGGCGCGTTTGCATGGGGAAGGGCGGTTGCGGATCCAGGCGGCGTCGTTCAAAGGGTTAGCGTCGTCTCCCGAGGGCACAGTGGGTATTCGCATCCGTCGCCGGGGCGAGGCAGGACTGGAAGTGGTGCAGGGCGCCGCGCTGATCAACTCCAGTGGCATTGAATATGACTGGCGTCGGGTTGCACGGCCGTTGCCGCAACAGTTGCTGGCCCGGGGGCTGCTCCAGCCGGGGCCGCTGGCCTTGGGTATTGCCGCGCGTGCCGATGGTGCGGTGCTGGATGCTCGAGGCGAACCCGCCGAGCGCCTGTTCGCCATGGGCCCGCCGCTGCGGGGGATGTGGTGGGAAAGTACTGCCGTGACTGATGTGGCGAGCCAGGCCAAGGCGTTGGCGGGGCGGTTGGTTCAATTGCAAACCCAGTATCCAGACTGAGTGCTTTTTTACCTGTGGCAACGCAGTGGTGGCTGCTTTTTAGGCGTTGTCCTGTCGCGCGGGTGTGGGGCGCGAAGAGGTGAACAAGATATCCTTCCATCACAGCGGCCTGCGCTCTCCCCAGCCGAGGGCCATAGCTGCGGAACGGGGATTTGCAGCTTGTGCCCTGATCTTTTTCACGTTTACATCATTCACTTGTTTCAACGCATTCATTGTCAAATATGTGCCTGCGCCACGAATACTTAAGGTGTTTTCCGCAACCCTCCCTTCGGCTACGGCTCTATGTAACTGTGCGCTACTCAGTTGCGAGCCGGGATCAATGACAGTGAAATCAACCCTCAAGTCGGCATTGTTGCTTTCATTTTCGTAAGGGAAATTCAGAGTAACAAGGGTTATGCCATATATTTTTCGATCAGCCGGTTCCTTATTCAGGTCCGACTTCTTGAGTAGTGCGAACAACCGGTTGTCCGGTCTTTTCTTGTCCGATAACAAATCGGTTTTCCGCATCTTCTCACCAGGACCCATCCAGGTGTGGAGTTCTCCAGAGATATAGACCCCTAACTCAAAATTTCTTTTCTGTTTCGTAGCATCTTCAGCTCCCTTGAGGATGCTTGATGTTATTAAGTCCCTGTATATGTTTTTATAGCCCGTTAGAGTATCTTTTAGCTCGTCACTGGTCACGCCACTCACGTCGCCGTATTTAAGCAGCTGTTCCCTCGACCCTATCCCGACTTCTACGGCTTCGAAGTCATCACTTGGCTTATAATCACCTAGCGACTCATCAAACACCTTTATTTTTTTCTTCGATAGCAGTGCCAAAAAGTGGAATCTATTAAATCGGTTGACTTCTATTTCCGCTTCTGGAGTGTCTTTTGAATTGATTTCTCCTGCGTTTTTAGTCGGCATTAATCCGTCTATATCGTTGTAACTGATTGGATTATTTCTAACCATTCGATAGATATTTAAACCATCTACCCCTTCTGCCGGATCCGGATTGACCCACCGCTGCAACCACGTCGCGTAATACCTGAACCCATAATAATAAAGCCCCGTCGCATCCCGCTCTTTCCCTGAATAACGCACGGTCTTGTAACTGGCCTCCACCTCACTGCGCCCGGCAAACCAGGCCGTACTGCCGTAGGGATGGTAGGTTTCCCGGCTGATGACCCCGGCCTCGCCATCCAGCTCCAGGCTGCTGGAACCCAGATGGTCGGTCAGGCTGTAGCGGTATTGATCGTTGCTCATACCGTCAGGCGGTGCGGTTTCCCAGTGCAGCACTTGCATGGCGCTGCGTCCGGCTTGTACGCAGATCACGTGCAACACTTCGCCCGTACCTTGGCGAGTGCGGATTTCCAGGCCTGGTAAATAACGAACTTCCGAGATCAGCGAACGGGCATTGGTTTGGGTGGAGCGGACCTTGCGTCGTCGCATTCCGTCGCCGCCGTAGAAGTACAGTTCGCGGTCATCATCATCGCCTTCACGTTCCACCGGGCGCACCTCGTGCAATTGATTACGCAAATCCCAGCGCAATGTTTGCCCCTGTTGCAGTGCCAATAGGTTGCCGTTGCCGTCGAACGCGGCGGCAATCTCCTCTTCAGTCGGTGGTCGGTCATCCAGGTCAGGCAGGCAACGATTGCTGTAACGAGCGGCTGTCAGTTTGCGGCTGTGACTTTGTGGACCGACATGAATCAGTTCCAACAAGTTGCCACCCGCGTCGTAGTGGTAAGTTTGCTGATAGTTGGCGACTGCGCCCGGCTCGTCGAAGCGGTTGAAGCCCGGACCTCGACTGGCACTTCCGGCCTCCCAGCCGGTTGCCTTGGTCAACTGATAGAGGCTGTCATAGTCATAGCGGTTGATCGGCTCCACCCGTTGGTTGGCGAAGTAACGAATTGGCAAGGCAGCATCTTCGATACTCAGCACATTGCCCACCGGGTCGTAGGCATAGCGAAGATCCTGCAGAGGGGCATCGGCATCGCGCGCGGCGTGCAGCCGCAGAAGGCGTCCGTCCTCGGCACGGTAAGTCAGGGTGCTGACCACACCGTTACCGGCAGTTTCCTGTTCGACCTGGCTATAGGCGTTGTAGGCGATATCACCGACCAGCGTCCGAGGCGTCGCCTGACCGCTCAGTTGCAGATGGCTCGCGAACAACAGGTCATCGACGGTGTAGTCGAACAGTTGCCGATTGCCCTTGGCATCGATCTGTTCCAGCACATCGCCCAGTGGGTTAAAGCGAGAAGAGCTGGTGGCTGCTTGAGCAACAGGTTCCAACAGTGCTTCTCGGTCCGCGGGCCCTGGTGGCCAATCCGGTATTTCCAAGGAACTCAAAAAGCGTTGGGTCTGTTCAAGTACCCCACCAGTTAAAGCGTACTCGTCCAGAGTCTGAGTGCCCGCCGGATCATCGTGTCGGATCACTTGCCCGCACTGGTTGTGAGCGGCAAAGCTGGTGTCGCCATTGGCGTATTCATAACGCTCGGTGCAACGCGCGGCTTCGCCTTTGCCTTGTTCGTAAACGGCCAGTGGGCGCAGCAGATCGTCGTATTCGACCCGTCGTTCAGTCTCCCGGCTGTCCCATGTTTCCACTAACTGATCTGCATCGCCGAACAAGCTGATTCGCTCACCGGCATCGACGCTCATCGAGCCCAGTACCTTGCCTGACAGCGAGTAGCGGTTGTTCAGGTTCGCCGGTGTTGCCGCATCTTCTGTCTTGAGCACCCATAGTCTGGGGTCCCATTGTTCAACCAGGCGTCCCATCGCGTCATAAGCGCTGCGGTTGATTCGCTCTTCGGGGGCTGTCGTCTCGACGGCGCGGTAGTAGGTGACTGAACGCACATCGAGGCCACGCGGGTCTGCCACCGTCAGGGTCGGTGTGTGAGTGTGAATGCCCTGCGTCAGAACCGTCATGGTTGACACTCTCTATATCGATAGCACCTAGGACTTGGCAGTGTATTGGACGTGCACGATGATATCGGTCAGGGACTGTAGCGCATCCTGCTGTCGGTCCGGCCGCGGAAACACCAGGGCCCAGCGTGACACCGCGCCGGTACCCTCGAACGGCAGGTAGCGCTCATCGTCGAAGTTCAACGCGAACATCCCGTCATCGCTGAGTCCGCCGGACAGCGCGATCTGCTGGCTGGCGCGCAGGTTTTCCCGCACCACCCCATCGACGGTCGCACTCAGTTGGACCTTGTTGTAAGTCTGCGTCAGCTCGGCTCGGATATCTTCATAGGGGCCCACGAGCAGCGGCAGGGACACGCCGATGCGCTTGATACGGCGTAGGTAGTGCCCGGGATAATCGTCGTCGAACATCACCTGGGTCAGTTCGAAAGCAACGCTGCCGTCTTGCTCCAGACGGTCCTGCAGTGCCTCCCAGGACAGATTGATGGTCGATTCCGGATCCTTGTCCTTGAGCTCGCGTAGCGAAACGGTCTTGGTAATTTCCAGCTTGCGTTCGTGACGCTTGAGGTACTCGCTCTCCATTCTCAGCAGATTGACTTTCAACGACTCACCGGCGCCCAAGCCTCGATAGCTGTCGTTCCAACCACCGGTGTGAATGAAGGTGGTGACGAAGTCGGCGATCTCGTATTGCCAACTGGCCTGGGTGGCCAGGCACAGAGACAAGGTAGCGTCGTACATCTGGTAATAGAACGTCGCAAACTGGCCGATCAGCCATTGATACAACTGGGGGGTAGTGAAGCGTTTGGACAGGAAGGCATAGCTGACCCGGGCCTGTTCCAACGCTGCTTCGGCCTGCAGCAGTTGCAGTCGGGTGGCCTCCTGCTGCTCGTCCATTACCTTGAGCTGCGCATCTATCTGGGCAATTTCCAGTACCGCCTGATCACGGGCCTGCATCCATTCCTGGTGGCGGCGACGGTAGCCTTCGGCACGGTCCAACGCTTCGCCGGTGGCATGGCTCAGGGCCGCGACACCGCGAGCGATATGAGCGACAGCCTCAGGAACGCCGTTGCTCTCAATTCCGCTGACACCGGCACCGGCTTCTGCACCAACCGCCGTGCCGCCCACCGCTCCTGCGTTCACCGACGTACCGCTAGGCACCAGCTTGAGTGCTGCGGCAATAGTGTCCGAGAATGCAGCCCCTCCCTCAAGGATACGTCCTTGCAGATGCTCCATGCCGGCCAGGATTTCCCCGGAACTGACCACTTCTTCGCTCAATCCTTTGTAGAAAATCCGGCGGCCTTCCACAACCTTTTTACTGGCTTCCAGAGCCTCGCGGCTCTCTGTTTCAATCTTCTGTGCCTGCTTTTGCAAAACAATGGCATGTTCGGCGAATTCCCAGGCTTGCTGGTGCTGCAACTCCAGGAACTCCGCCTGTTCCTTGCGCTCGATCAATGACAATAAGGTCTGGCCAAACTGGATCAGGCTGTCCACCGCGGCGCTGGCGCTACGGAGCATGATCGAGAAACGATAATGTGGGGTGTCCGCGGCGATCAGGCGGCCAACACCGCCACTGCCGCCGCCCTGGCCGAAGGCAGCGAGCAGGGCTCGCGGGTCGAGCGGGGCAGCGAACAACGGCAGCAGCAACGGCTTGCCGTCCAGGGTGCGGTTGTTACGCAAGTTGTGCAGTCGGCTCTCGGCGATATCCCAGAGTTCCACCAGCTTGAAGTTCATTGGTACACGCAGGAATTCGCTGTCCACGCTCAGTACGTTTGGATCCGGGGCGAAGGTGCGCAACTCCAGCGGTGGTTCGTTGAACAAGACCAGAGACACGCCATCGTTGGCCTCCGCGCTTTTGCGCCGCTCCTGGTCCTGGGCCACCAATCGTCGCTCATAGTCGCGCAGGCCTTGGCTCGAACTGGCGACCAGGGTTTGCAGGGTGATCGGTATCCAAGGGTCGATCAGGTTGATATCCGGTCGCGGTCCCAACAGATCCAGCACCCGTACGTACCAGAGTTTCGCTTCGGCCAGGCTGTCGGGCGTCAGTTGCCGGTAGGCGCTGTCGCCCCGGTCGAGCAGATTCTTCAGATAAAAGCTGTAGATGGCCTTGCGATAATGGATCGGGTTGCTGCTGGCGATGCCATCCGGATCCTGGGGCGCCCGGGAGGCATAATCGAGATCACGACTCTCGTTCTCCACCAACGGGCGCACATTCCAATAGGCCGGGCGGCCGCTGCTATCAGGTTTGCGGCTGGTATCGAAAATGAAACTCAACCAGTACTCGCTGCCGTCGAACTGCTGCTCGAGGTTCATGCGATGGGCCACCATGAACGGCAGGTGCAGGAACAACTCCCAGAAATACAGGCCGTTGGCACCATTGAAATCCATCTTGTTATTGGTTGTCGGTGGCATCAATGGCGGTTCTTCCTGTTGCTGGGTTTCCCAGGACAACAAGTTTTCCAGCGCGATATTGGCCTTTTCCACCAGGGTACGGGCGAACAGGGTGTTCATGCGGATCGGTCGGCGAGCGACCGTGGTCGAACCGTCGCTGAACGCGATGTCGGACCCCGTGAAATCTATGAATTCGGCGATGCCCAGTGTGGGGCTATCACGCGTGCCCATGCCAGGGGCTTTCAACGTATCGCCGCTTGTGGTCTCCAGTTTCAACTCGACGGTTAAGTGTTTGTTGCCACCACCGAGCAAGGGGCCATTAGCTGCGCCATCACGAATGTAGACACCGTGGTTGAATGGAATCACTTTAGAGTTTTCAGGCCATTCCACCGGCCAGTCGGGAAGTAAGGTTTCCGGATTTATTTTTATCTTGACACTTAGATTGTTGGGCGCTGGCAGATTCATAGAATAGTTGGTGTTCGCCAACCAAACGGATCCAGCTACCAGATTGGCAGGTGTGGGAGTGCTGATTGACTTTGGGCGTGCAAGTTGGTGCTGAAAGTACGACCTCGTCAATTCAGAATAGAGGGTTCGCTGCTGGAGCATTGCATGGTCTGGTGCATTGTCATCTGGGTTTGTCACCTGCAATCGATACAAACCTGACTCTTCAAAAAGTTTTTCAATGGCTCTTGTTCGAACATATTTTCCAGCGAGAGACATTATCTTGGCGCCGTTCTCGATAGCCGGAATTGTTACACCTCCGCCGCTTTTGTTATCGCATAAAAAGTCAATGCCTGACTCGGGAATGGGCAAAACAATGATTCCGGAATTAAATATATATGACTTGTTTTTGTTGAAGTACCAAGGGCCAAAAATACTCATGATGGATGATCCGTCCAGCAATACCTGAAATTCGTCAGCTACAACCCTTTCAGTGATAATCAGGGTTAGCCGAAATCTTTCTGTCTGTGTACCAATATCCATACACTGAATAACAATCAGGCGAAACTCCTCTCCCGTCAAATCAGATGTTATTTGCGAAGTGATCTCAACTTCCGACGTTGTGCGGTCATATGTGACATTGGCGCTGGTAACATCAGCAATAATGTTTTGCAGGTTTTCATGATTCCAATGAGGTTCTGTCCGGAGCGGCGATGAGTTCTTCACTTCTTTCAAGGAAATCTGAAATGCCGGTAGTTTGAATTGAAATTTATTCTTGTTCTCATGAGCAAATATTCGTGCCACTTTTAATACGTGTGGTTTTTTACGGCCTGGGTCCGATTGATTCAAACTGACTTTGCCGGCAATCGGAAACAGAAGTTCGCGATTGAAGTTCTTGTCAATATTGGCCGTCTTGAGGAAGGCGTATGTATCTTTACTGCCATCAATTTCAGTACTAGGCGTATACCCTGCGTACATCGCAATGAACAAGGCGTCGGGCGTCGTTGAAGTGTCCTGGATAGCAATGGTCTCCAACACCCCGTTCAAATCCTCGCCCAGCGGAAAATTATCCGCCTCGCTGGTGGCAGTGATGTAACAAAGCGGGGCACTCCAGGAATTGTCATATTTCTTATAGGAAACGTTCAAGTGCAACTCGGTACGGTTGAACGTGATGGTCTCTATTTCGGGTGGGGCGTTACCAACGGGAGGCTTCTTGTTGAATTCCGTTCTTTCGGCCAGGTGCAGCACATCGACCCAAACCACGAACAAGCGATTATTGAAAAACACCGGGCGGATGGTTTTCTCTACCGTAGCCTCGGAAATTCCCAAGTCTGCGCTTGTCCAGTCTGACCAAGCCCCCGGTTGCGGGTAGTCGTGTTTGGGCCCGTTGGTGCCACTCACGTAGCTGCGTTGCGACATGTCCACCGAGCGCCAGTAATACCGGTTCTCCGCTCGTGACTTGCCGATGAAGTAATAGGTGCCGTTGGCGAAGTCGTCATCGGTGATATAGCCATTGACGATGGTCAGGTTGGCCACCTCCTCGAAGCTGGCCAGGTAGTGCTTGACCGCTTCCTGGGTCGTGTCGAGGTGGATCTTGTTCTGGTTGATATCGTTTTCCAACTGGAGGAAGTACTTGGACTTCTTCATTCGCAAGCTAGGGTCGATATAGATCGAAGGGTAATAGGCCAACTGCTGGTTCGCCGCCCACAGCGGGTATTGGCATTGCTGGTCGCGCCATTCGGCGATCTGGTGGTCAGCCAGGGTCTTGGTCTCATAGCCAGGCTCCATGCCCATGAGTACGCCATTGATGTATTGCTGCAGGCTGGCGATGGCCGAGGCGACATAGCTGGTCTCCACTTCCTGGCTGACTTGGACATCCAGCAGTAGAAACTCGTACAGGTCGTTGGCGGTTTTCAGTTTGTCGCTGAGGCCTAATTGCTGCAAAACGGAGTCGTTGGACACAACCTGATCCAAGTAGTAAGCCACTTGGATATCGCGCAACGTTTCATTCAGTTGTTTTTCGATGGAAATCGTCATTAGGAATACCTCCTGATCAGCGACTTGCAGCCATCATGGCTTCGCCCAAAGGGAGCCAACTGGTGCTGCTACTGTAGGAACTCACCCCCGCGCACAGCAGTACGGAGGCGGCACCAAGCCCCGTGGTCTGGCACACCTGTTGGCAGCGGTACACCCACTCCATCTGAAGCCACTGGGTCGCACGACCATCCGGCAAGGTATCGCATAAGGTTTTCACTTCGCCGGGCTGCCAGCCCAGTAGTTGGGCCAACGCTGTGTTGGCTGAATCGTTGATTGTCGCCGGTCGATCTTTGGCTTTCTGAGCCTTGCCGGGAGAGTTTGCGAGGGCTAGATAAGCAAGCCACTCGGCTTCCGATTTGCCCAGGGTGTCGAGCAAGAGGCCGTAGCGTTCAAGGTAGTAGAGGCTGGCGAGAGTGAGGTGCGATGCGTTGTCCGCAAGGCCCAGCCAGGCCGGTTCACGGAGGAATGTTCGCAACGTGCGTTCACTGATGCCCAGGTGCCGTGCGACGACGGCACGGCGCAGTAGAGACTGAAAACGCTCGGTCAGGCTGGTGCTCAGGCCCTGGCTCGGCATTTCGAGCACCGCGGACAGCAAGCCATGAGTCGTGTCATTGCCCCATCGGATAACACTCTCCGCCAGGGCCATGGGCAAGCCCAGGGTATCTTGCAGCAGGCCTTCAAGCAGCTGCAATTGTCGTGCGTAGCCATTGACCAGGCACTCGCCGAGCTTCGCCTGAATGCTTGTCTTGACGTCATTTGATAAATGCAGAGGCTGGAGTACTTGCGCCAGAGTACGGTCGATCATCTGGGCCGTTGTGTCCTCCAAAGTCTCTGGGTAGGGATAGCCACCGGTCACCAGCCCCTGATCGTCGAGCAATCGGGTTCTGAGTAAGGCGCGCCAGGCGATGTCCGCGTTCTGGTCGTCTTTTACCGGAAGGCTCAACCGATCCAGCTCCGATGGGCTGACGAGCGCTGGCGTCAACTCGGCCGCCAATCGATTCAAACGTTCCGACAACGTTTGTAGCGGGAGAAACTCATACGGGTCTCGGCCCAGCAGGCGCCGCACATCACCGACCTTGCGTTTAGTGTCCCTGAGCCAGGTAACAGCCCAGTCCATGTGCATCAATATATCGGCGATATCCGGCGCGCCGCCGCCCAAGCGGAACCGGCCCGTGGCGATATTCTTCCGATAGGCCTCGCCCCCCAGCAAATCCAGCAAGGCACAGTAATCCTCAATCGACAGATCGAACATCCGCGCGATACGGGCCTGGCGGTAAAGGGAGGAGACGGTCTCCAACGAACGCGTCAAAGGACCGACATGGGCAATCGTGATATTCGCCAGTTGCAGCAGAGAACCTTCAGTCAATTGAACGCCAAGGCCGGCGCAGAGCTGATAGGCGGTTTTCTGATCGGCGGGGTCTGCGCTGGTAAGATCGAATGCTTGCTGGTCCAGTACGAACGGCGTATCGAACAGGCTCGGGCTGTTGAATACCTGGTCGAACAGTGGGGTCCGTTCTCCCGTGGCGTAGGGGGATAGGTGATGGAAAAACGCCGCGAACTCTTCAGCGGTGATCTGATAGTGGCTGCTGAAATAGCGAAATAGGCCCAGAACACGCATGACATCGCCATTGAGCGCCATTTCCAGGTTGTTTTCACCGCAGCCGCGAATGGCACTGACCACCAGGGTATCCAGTTCGGCGAAGGGGATGTTCATCCAGCGTTGCAGGCGAATCATGCGTTGCAGGCGGTCGAAACGGTTCAGCGACGTCTTGGTGATGGACCATTCGCTGCGCCCGTCCTCAAAGGTTTCCTTGAGCCCCATGGAGTTATCGAACCTGTCGAAGTCCGGGTTTTCGGCGGACGCATCGAACCTGTCGGAGCCCACGCCATTCACATAACAGGCCCCGTAATGTGACGCGTGCGGATAGGGAGGATTGAACTGCCCGCCGTTTACCAAAGGGTTGAGGGACGGGCAATTGGCCGATAGCCGAGGACGCTGACTGCGCTGGGAAAGTAGGGCCTCGACCTGCTCGGCATTCAAACCGGTTCTGGCCATGAACGTGGTCAGGTTCGACAGGGGCGCCGTGTTCTGCGTCATCACTTCCATGCCGTAGTAGGTACGAAAGAATTCCTGCTCTGGCCCGGTCAACACGTAAGCTTCATCGAGTGCCAGGGTGAAGCGCTGTTTTTCAAGAAGTTGGGTACTGCTATCAACACCTAACGTCGCCACGAGCATATCGAAGGTCACTTGATAACCGGGACTTACTTGCAGCGAGGCACCTGCATTATCAGCCGGTAGATATTGAATATGCGTGCATGCTGGTTGACCCTTGGCCGGGGAGTAACGGTTGATCGCATAATTTGTATTTTCTGTGACCCGGCGAACGCCAAAGCTCAATACGATGTCTTTGTCGGCCCCGCCAGATTTGCTGAAAGCAAGCGTCACCTGAGTGCTCATGGACCCTCCCGAAGTCGCAATTTCATGCGCTTCGGGTTCTGCACGCTTGATCACCTCTTGCTGGGGCAACAGGTAACTGGTCGAGCGGGCTTCAAATAGATTCAGGTTGGAAATGCTTGGTCCCTGCCAGCCTTCGACCAGTTGCGAGTGCGAAATGTAAAAAGTGCTGAACGGCGTAGATCGAGTCAACGCGCCATATTGCTCGACGCTCAGCCCAGCTAACAGCTGTTGCGCGACCGTGGGGTGTTGCTGCCCTCGGCCGTAATTGTTGCCGCCCGTGACGGGCAGTTGTGGACTGATTAAATAGTTGATCTCACCCAGCATCAGTTTTTTCTGGGACAACCCCAACTGGCACTGGTGATGAGCATGGGTGTACGGAAAACTGAAGGGGTAATACTTCGCGGCAAACAAACGGTGAAGCGGCGTCCCTGCGGAAGGCGTACCGGACAGATAACGCTCGATCCCCTGACTCAGGACCGTGTTGGCAATATCCAGCATCGGCAGGGGCTTGAAGGTCGCTTGCTGGTCGATCAACAAGGTCTTGATATCGGGCCGGCGAACATCCAAACGAATCTTCTTCGACGCGTCGCCCGTGTTCTCCTCCTCCAATGACGTCGTTGCCAGGCGATAGAGGGCACTCAGGTAAGCCACCGGAGAATCCACCGCCGCCAGTGCACCGACTTTGCAGAACTCGTCCCAACGCTCCTTGAACAAGTTGGGATAGCTGGGGCCGATATCCACCAGGGCGCGAACCCCTGTGCGCTTGGATGCGGGACGAGCGCTGTCGGAAGTCACCTGTTTTTCGCGGTACAAACGGGCAATTTGTACCGCGTAGCACAAGGCATTGTCATAGGCCAGTTCGCCATCGGCATCACTGAACTTGGCCAGGCGTTGGCAAAAAAGTCCCTTGGGTTGCCGGACGATATCAAACACCGATTGGATATCGAGGCGTTCCATCGCCGTGACGAAATCGACTTTCTCTTCCTTCGTCCCATCCGCAGGTGCCTCGGCGGCCTCAACGAGATGGCTCAATAACGGATTGGACTCACTCATCGCTCAGCTCTCTGTCGAACAAGGTGTCATTCTCATCCTCGCCAATCCCATACCACCCTAGATACCGCTGCCGCCGCCAATACCCCATGGCCGTGACCGTCAAGGTCGGTCTACCCAGTGGGTCATAGAACTGCTGGTCGCAATGGCCGAATCGGCGAAACGATTCATCGTTGATGTAGCGATAGCCGTCGGCGAAATACGGTCGGTAGATGCGCACCGCCAGACCTTTGTTGTTGTACTCGACCCGTTCGCTGACCCGCCAACGCTCGGCGGCCGGCGCGCTCACTGGTTGGTCGTCGTCCAGCACCAGGCTGCCGTCCTCCGCGATCTGATAGGCCGTACCTGGCTCGACCTTTTGTTTGCTCTGTAGACTCCGGCCAAAGCCATCCCAGCACTGCACGGCGATACGGATCTTGCGTTCGGGATTGTCCGGCGGTTGCGGATAGCGGTCGGCTTGCAAGACGGCGGCGTGTACCGGCTCACGGCGCTGCACCCAACTGAAGGCATCGCGAAAACAGGCGCTGGCCGCGCCTTGCAGGGCGGCGTCGGGGTCGGCAATGGCTGCGGTCGGCAAACGGATAATCGGCTGGTACTCGTCTATTGGGTCGAAACCGACCTCGATGCCGCGCTCGGTGCCATGGAAGCTGCTGGCCGACAGCTCGCCAAAACCGTCATAGCGGGCCTCCTGAATGTTCTGGTTCGGATCGACGATGCGCCGGGGTAGCAGGAACCGGTAGTCGACTTCGGCCACGCGGGTGTTGCACCCGTCAGCCGTGGTGACGCTGAGTGGCAGGCAGTAATAGGGATCGAAAACAATGTCCGTCGGCCCCTGGCTTTCAGTGGGCCGGGCGCTGATCGGTCGGTAGAACCCCTCCGGTCCGGCATAGGTCATGAACCCCTTGCGCGTCGACCACAACACCCGGTCCGGTTCCGCCGGCAACACGGCGGCCATGGGGCGATAACCGAGCCCGGGGAGTCTGTCCGCCAGCTCCTCGGGGGTGAGCACTGACGCATACGACTGTAGTGCCGTCTCATCCAGTTCGGCGGATTCAAGGTAGTCGGCCAAGGCCTCGAAGCTGGCCTGTCCCGCCGGCAAGGTCTGGCCGGCGTGTTGATAGCGCTGTTCGGACAAGTGAGCCAGCCCTCGCTGGAAGTCACCGCCGGGCGGGGCATTGAGACGGTCGAACAGCGCCTCATGGGAAATGTCTTGCGGCCGCAGCACCGTCTTCGACAGCACCAACACGTTGTTCCGGGACAGGTAGGGCAAGCCCAGGCGAACGGCTTGCTGATCGTCCAGGTGAATGAACTGGGCGCGGTGTTCATTCAGGTAGTAGAAACGCTGCGCGTCATCGTGGGCGGCACGCCACCAGGTTTGTTCATGGGCGTCGTCGAACGGTGGCGTGTCGTCGATAGTTTTGCGTCGGGCATAGTCGACCGTCACCTCATGGGTGAGCCCGCCATAACGATCCCAGGCCAGGTTGATGTGGTGCTGGCACAGCGGGTCTTCCGGCTGGCGCTCGTAGGTGTAGACGATGGACTCCAGTTCCAGCGGTTGCATCCGACAGTACGGCTGGTAGTCATCCCGCCCTTGCCACAGGCGCACGGCATAGCGCGATTGCTGCACCGAATAGGGCCGGGCCTGCAACGGGTCGGCGGCGTCTAGGCCGAATACCTCGACCCGCAGCAACACGCCGGCCAGGGCGTAGGCCATGTCGTGGCGGGTTTCGTCATTGGCGTTGCCGATGATCTCGTCCGGTGCGTCACCTTGGGGGGCCAGCAGCAAGGCCATGCCCAGGGGCTGGGCCGCGCTGTCCGAACGGTCATAGTCCAGCCCCGGGAGGTCGGGCGTGCGCCCGGTATGGAACCAGCTTTTGCGCAGCACCGGCGCGGTAAAGCCGACCTGGCGCTGTTCGTCGCCGGTGGTTTCGCTGTCGGTTTGCAGCACCAGGCCAAAGCCGCGGAATTCGCGTTCCTGCCCGTCGTAAAAACCCTGTCGGTATTCAAAGCACTGGGTCAACTGATTGCCGGTGATTTCATCCAGCTGGATCTGCCGCACGGACACGGGCATCGGAAACGGTACATAGCTGGCGATTTCCAGGTTCGCCGCCAGCAGTGCCTGTTTTTCATCGAGCCATTCCTGGGCTGAGCTGCGGTAGAACACTTCGCCTGCCGCGCCCATATTGTTGTTCGTACGGTGCAGCAGATAGGGCTTGGCCTGGACAAAGTCGCAGCGCCAGTGCCGGGGCTTCATGTGCGGTACGGTCAGCACCAGGCTGGAACAGCCGAGGCCTTGCAAATCGGCGGCGCTGACCTGGCACAGACGGTCATAACGCACGCCCGGGGGCCAGGGCAGGATCCGTGGGGTGGTCTCGAACCCCATGCCGGTGCGGTTCATGAAGATTTCGACGTGTTCGCTGGTGAGGTAGATCAGGTCAGCGGCGCCGGAACCGTCCAGATCGGCAAGCAGCACCCGCGAGGCATCGAAAGACTTGTAGGTGTAAGGCAGGTTCCCGAGACGGAAGCCTGGGTCGAAGCGACCGTGGCCACGGTTGGGCCAACAGACGATTTCGTTGTGGCGAATGCGCACCAGATGCTGTTGGCCAGTGCCCAACACATCACTGAACGCCACCAATTCGGTCTGCGCCTGGCTCAACAGGGGCAGTCGATCGTCGGGGGCCGTTTCGACGAAATGCGCGACATCCTTGCCCGCCGCGAAGCCTTCATTTCGACGATTGGCGTACAACCGCACACTGCGTGGGCCGATCAAGGCCAGGTCGGACAATCCACCGCCCATCAGGTCGGCCAGTTGGCTTTGTGGATGGAAGAACTCCACGGGGAAGGCACCAAAGGTGACGAACTTCGACCAGTGGCGATCCGGGTTGAGGGTGAAAAAGCCACTCACGCCGGGTTGCGCCATGACCCAATCCAGCCGGCCATCGCCGGTGAGGTCCATCAACGACTGGCGCACCGGTTTGCGGCTGTCCATGACCGGGATGGCGTCCAAGCGCTTCCACGCGTCGTAGCTCACCTCATCCGGTGCTTGGGGCGCCGAAGCGCGCAACGGTTCGCGGTAGTACCAAGCCTTGTCGCTGCGATAGAGCACACCGGGAATACCCTCGCCATACAGGTCGACCAACTGGTATTGCTGGCCGTCGTTGAGGCCAGGCATGGCATCGAATTCCTGGTACCCGGCATCTTCGGTGGAAAACGCCGCGTAGCTGAACGCCACCGGTGGGCGCGACTCGATGTGCCCTTGTTCGTCGTAGCCTTGTTGATGCGCGGCAGACAGCAGGTTATAGCCCAGTTCGGTGGTGTGGTACTCCAGCAGCAAGCGCTGCACCAGCCGTGGTTCGCTGCCCAGTTCAGCGAAGTGGTGGAACATCAGCACTTGCCGGCACAGACGCAGGTTGCCCAGCAGGAAACCATAGCCGTAGGTGGCG
>Ga0213822_1001119_pt1 | contig 16307 bp, 14 predicted proteins | sample MC6MC0908MG_FD_179872 | JGI IMG/M metagenome (GOLD analysis project Ga0213822, IMG submission 179872) | Enriched soil aggregate microbial communities from Iowa State University, Ames, United States - MC6-MC0908-MG | ecosystem: Environmental > Terrestrial > Soil > Unclassified | place: USA: Iowa...
AAGCTTAGTAAATAATTCATAGCCAAATGTATTTAAAATATCTGTATCCGCACACATTTCAGATGCTGTTACCTTTATTCTTATTTAGCGTTAATTATTGCTCACCTTTATGTATGGAGACGGCGGGAGTCGAACCAACCGTCTTGGAATGTTGTTATATCAATGCTTGCGGGGGCAATTGATTTTTTTGACTACGTTTTTGACTACGTTTGATAAAAATATGGTTGCATTAGCAAGACCTATTATTCAAATTTATTGTGGTGTCTATCTATTATGATAGAAATATTTAAATTTTCAATTAATACAGCGAGTACAACCTAATCGTTAATAAGTACTCCTCAATGTTAGAAGTGTTAAACCACATTCTTCAACAAAAAGGGTTCAATCTTTCTTGGATCAACGCTTAGCCAAAAATGAAATTCTATAATATATAGTTATATACGTTTTACATAACCAAAAATAGAATGACACTAAATTAATGAGTGTTATTCTTTTAACATAAACGTATATCTCAACCTTGCTGTTTAGATCCATCATTACTTGTAACTTCTCCATTAATTTGCGTGTTATCTCCACTAATTTTAGAAGTTAATATCTTTATTAGACCATTTTGCTCTGTAATTATTTTATTTTGTTCATTTATTATTCCTTCTAGCTTTGCTATACCCTTATTTAATTTTACTACATCTTCTTCCTCTTGCTTTTTTTGCTTTAATCCCATTAAAAACATTACTATAGCCAAACCAAATAATGTTAAAAAATTATTTTGTTTAACTAAAAACGGTGTAATAAACGAAAGATAGGGAACTACAATTATTGAAAAAATGCCTAAGAACAATACAAATTTTTGTATACTATACCATTTGTTATAAAAATTTATTAAATCAAAAAATGAGAAACAAACAGCTGCAAGTGTCACGGATACAACAAGTGCTGAATTACTGCTATAATCTGGGAAGAAACCACCGATAGCAATTGCAACTCCTAAAAACATAACTATTTCATTTGCATAATTTTTATCCATATACATACCACCAATTATTGATATTTTATACTATCTTACCATTATTTCGATAAATACATTATAATAGAATAAAACAAATGGAGGTAGCACTATGGAAACGAATGCACAGAGTTCGATTGATACTTTTGGTTTACCTATAGTCGAAATTGATTCAACACGTAATTATTGGCTTGTTAGAACTAATGCTGGTGCTTATTTTGATGAATTCTATATAAAGAATTTCATAGCTATTGGTTGGAATGAATGCAAGGATTTCACCAAATTTAGAGAAGAAAAGAAAAATGATAACATCGCACAGGAAATTGAAGGTTTTTATCCAAAGGAACAGTCAGGTAGAATATATGGACAAATTCACCGCTTCTCGTTTGAAATGCAAATCGGAGATATTGTTATGATTCCAAGCGAAAATTCAAGTTTTATTCGTTTTGGTGTAATTGTTAGTGACCCATATATAAGAGAAGTAAGTGCAACAGAAATTGACGAAGGTTCATGTCCTTATATTAAGACTAGAAATGTTGAATGGATTAAAATAGTTGAAAAATCAAAGCTTGATCCTTACTTATTTAGAATGATGCAATCACATCAAACTATTAACAATGCAAATGATTATGCACATTATATAGATAGAACCTTACATAATTTCTTTATGAAGGAAGGTAAAGCTTATTTAGTACTACGTGTTGAAAAACAAGGTGATATACCCGCTTTTGATTTAGTTAATTTTGTGAATGGTGTTATTGATTTAGTACCAGTAGTGAATGAATTACCTGGTATAAAGAAAGAATACGAAAAAGATGATTTAGATTTAAAGCTAAATGTGCAATCTCCTGGTTTTACAGAATTCTTTTCTAATGCTCCTCAATTAATTGTAGGTATTGGATTATTAATTGTTGTATTAACGGGAAGTAAGGTTAAGGTAAAAACTAAAAAAACTGATGATTCTTCGACTGAAATTAATATCAAAGGATTATTAGGAGATAATCTACTTAAAAAAGCTGATGAATTAGAAAAATTAAAAAACATACAACAAGAAAATTTCACAAAAATCAAAGCAGAATTACCAGAAGAATTAAAAAGCCTTCTCGAAAAAGATAACCGAGAAGACTAATCATCTGAATATGGAGACGAAATATTAAAAAAGCGTTTAATAAACCAAATGGTGGTTGGAGTGAAAATTAATACTTCTAAGGGTACATTAAAAAAAATCCTATTATTGATACCAAAGAGCAGACCAATTGTATACTTTTGAAATAAAAAGATAATACCAAAAAGCACCATATACGTCCCTATCATTGAAATATAATGCAACGCTTTTTTTAACATTGGATTAGGATTTAATACCCCTTTCAACATTTATTTTCACTCCTTTCAACATATATTTATTTTCTTAAAATAAATTAGTGGAATTTTACATGTTGACTAAATTATATTCATTTTATTCTTTATATACAAATGATATTTGTATGAATATTACCTGTTTTTTTAAAAAATGGACTTGTTACAATAGTAATAACCTTGAATGATTTAGCTTAAACATATAATGCTATACCTATTTAAATTAATGCTTACGAAAATCAAAACTGAAGTGACCCTAAAAGTTAGACGCGGTTATTACATTAGGAAGTGGTTTAGGCATGAGTTCGATATTGTATTGTACTCATGCCATTCTATTTTCCCTTAAATGCCTTTTGTATTGTAATACATATTATTCTAATTCCGTTTTAAAATGCTATATACCTTCAAATCCTTTTAAGAAGTCTGATTTTAGTATGCCAAAGAAATTTTCCATATAGCACTATCGTAACCGTTTACTTTACAAGAATACTTTAAATTTTCCTCCTAATTCAAGGGCATGTCGATATAGCCCCATTTTATGATCCGAAATGTATCAGTAATTGTTGATTTTCAGTTCTTCTAAGCAAAGTAATTGAATCCTTTTATTCAGAATGCATAATAATTATAAATTGCCTATAAATATATTTTGCGAGTCCGACTCCTTAAAGAAAAACTTTAATTTCAAAACGATTTTATCTCAGCTCGTCATCCAAAGGGACAATGACTTCATCTAATGTCTTTCTCCACTGGCGTTTCATCTCTGGTCCATATTTCAACGGCTTCGCATCTGGATGTACGCCTTTATACTGATCAAATTGCTTACTGTTGATGATCCCTCCAATATTTGGAATAGGAGCTGCACCTATCACATATTGAATTGTAGATAAATGTAACTCATCTTCTTCCACAAACCAAGTATTCGCAAATTCTTTAATCACCTTGTTACGTGAATCAGTAAAGAAGCGTCTTTTTACTACAAGAATATCTTCCTCTGCTTCTATTTCTTTCGCATCAATAGCGTTTAAAATCGCATGGTACACTTCTTTAACTACTTCTGGTTTCTTCAATTTTTGTAGTGCTTTTTCGATCTCTTCACGGATATTCTGATTATTGGCTGAGTACGTTCCTAATAGTTGATCAATATAGGTTGAGTCAATATCATAGATCTTAATAGCATTCTCTCCATAAAATTCAATTCCTGAGAAATCTGGCTCCGGTCCATCTTTGCCCCCTTCTTCTACTAGTGAACCTTTTACCGTGTTGTATACGCCAATGTATTCTTCTAAGGTTTTCACCTGTTCTTGAAGTGCAGTTGATTTCTCCATCTCATTGTTATAATCATCGTATGTAACTAAAGCTTCATAGGCATTGTTTAGCTCTTGGAAAGCTTTAACAAATTCAATTCGGGTTTCTAGAGATGAGTGCTCGTCAATGTCAGTAGGATTTGGAACTAACGTTGTTAACACTTTATGAGCCTTTTTAAAACGTTTCTTCGATTCATCATAAGTCGGATAAACAAGATGCGTTTCATCTTGTGCATCAGAGTATAACTTCGTGGCATCCTTAACATTTTGTTCCATTGTTGAAGGCTTCCGGAATGTTACAATCAATCCTTTTGTCTTTCCTGGATACGTACGATTTGTTCGAGAAAATGCTTGGATCAAATTAGCATAACTCAAATTACGATCTACATATAAAGTTTGAATCGTCGGTGCATCGAATCCAGTCAATAGACGGTCTACAACAATGACTAAATCAATTTGTCTTCCAAATACTTTGAACTCTGCTTTCTTTCGAGCTAAGCGATTGTTAATATCGCCATTATATCGTTCAATATCTTCTATTGACCAAGCAGTGTGATAATAATCATTATAATCCTTGATAATATCTTTCATTTCATCTTGAATTTGTTTTGAATTATCCTCGTTTTCTTGCATCGAATAGGTGATAGCAATCCGTGGAAAATCTGGATCTTCTATCGTACGCCCTGTTCGAATCGGATGCCCAATAAATTCTTTCGTCAACCAATCTGGAGCCTTGACCATTTCCTTGATTGCCTTATAGTAGCGTTTCGCCATATCAATAGAACTCGTTGTTAAAATGGCAGACTTTTGCGGGCGACCGTTTTGGAAATCAAATTTAACATAGGCATTATCGGGTCGGAAAATCTTATGAATGACTTTTTGAATATGTCCATCATGTTCGAATGAAGATGGTTCAAGATATGCTTCCTTTTCCATACCATCCATTTGATCAATAATTTTGTTAATTTCATCATCACTACAATGAGCGTATTTTTCATTTTGACGCAGTTGATTAAAAATATGATTAATTAATGTTATCTCATCAATCGTATCTTCATGCTCTACTTGGAAACCTAAAACAGCCCCATCATCTAACGCATTTTTAATGGTATAGGTATGTAAACGTTCACCATATTGATCGTGAGTGGTACGAGCTAATTGGCCTTTAGCTTGTTTCTTATTTTCATTAAATATAGGTGTACCTGTAAATCCAAACCATGTAGAATTCGGGAAAAACTTCTTAATATCTTCCATCCCTTCTGCACTTAAAGCTCGATGACATTCATCCACAACAAAGACAATATGTTGCCCTACCAGTTTCTTAAAGCGCTGGGTACCTTTTTGTTCCTCTTGTTTCTGGGCATAACGCAAGGCAGCTTCTAATTTTTGACGAGTTGTGATAATCACTGTATTAGAATTGGCATCAGATAGTAGCGTATTACTTAATTCTTTGGCACTTCCGGTTCCAACAATCAAACTATTAGGCTTGGCTTTACCAGAGGAAATACCAGTATTAAACTCGGAAGCAAATTTCGTAAATTCTGTCGTAGTCTGATTATCCAAGTCTTTCCGATCAATGAGCATAATGGTACGATCTACGCCTTGTTTACGAGCTAATAACTTCGTGGAAACAAAACTTGTCAACGTTTTTCCTGAACCAGTCGCATGCCAAACATATCCGGATTTATGTTTAATAGCAGACGTAAACAAAGCTTCAATTGCATGAATTTGATACGGATGCAGTACCATTAATGCTTTATTATCCTGTTCCTCACTGACGATTGTATAGTTGGCAATCAAGCGATGCGCATCTGGAATATTTAAAACTTGTTTCACAAATTCATAGAGATTTTCTACTTTTCGATTGTCTTTTGTCCGCCAACTAAAGACAAATTTCTTATGCATGTCTTTCGGCATCGCATTGGCAAAATAACGAGTCGTTTGTTCATTAGAAATAACAAATAATTGAAGAGTAGAAAAGATGTTATTTCTGAACATCCCCTCTTCTGCGTATTTCTTGATTTGATTATAAGCTTGGAATACACCGTCTTTTGCATTTACCTGTTTCAATTCAATTTGAACAATTGGTAACCCATTTATTAAAAGTGTCACGTCAAATCGACGATCACGACCATCAACGTTTGCTTTTTGTTTCGCAATCTGATGCACGACTTCATATGTAGAGATTCCACCACCAATGTCTTGGTTAGAATACAATACCAACGACATTGAACCCAAAGATACATCTTCACGTTCAATCGTAATACGAGAGATCCCATTCTCCCCTTTAAGCCATCTAGCAGCATCAAAGGGTGTCTGTGTTTTCGAAAGTAATTCTGTTTTTATAGTGTCAAATTCTTTATCAGAAATGGGATGTTCCCCAATTTCTGATAAGTTATTTTGCGAAATCTTTTGACGCAAGTTCTTCCACAAATCTTCTTCCGATTTTAAATCTGGACGATAATTCCACTGATTGTGACCTTCCCCCAACACTGCAATCAGTCGGCGCTCCACTTCAGCTTCATCGTTATGAGGTATCTTAGTCATTTTTCTCCCTCTTTTCTATTTGCTTAAACAAACATCTTTTGTAGGAAAGCTTTTTTCGTTTCTTTTAGAGCATCTAATTCACGTTGATGTAGAGCAATAGTCTCATCAATTTTATTGAAGAAAATGCCGATTTTTATTTGTTCTTCTTTATTAGTTGGAAAATAAAATTCAAAGTTATCAACTTCTTTTGAAGAAATATTAGGTTGTGCACCTGCTACTAAAACTGATTTAAGTTGATTAGTAAAAAGTTGAGAGCGAGTAATTGTAGAAATAAAAGTGTAATCAATAATGTTTAAATCAGAAAAATAACCTACTCGTTGATTTTGATACATTTTTTTATTTTCACTATTCTTTAATATAGAAACCTTTCCCGTTGTCGCTCCAGACATTGCTAGCAAAGCCGCTCCATCAGGTAGAGTATATTTACTATCATCTAATTGCTCTTCGTAATAAGCATACTCACCTCCAACCTCTTCATTAGAAAGAATATTAGAAATTCTTATAATTGGAACACCATTTTGTTTAAAGCTTGAACTTTGAAATGCATATCCACCTCGAAGTGGAGAAACTTCTCCTAACTTACGTCGTTCCCAATCTTCTTTAAATCCTGGGAAACGAACTTCTGGCACAGATTCCCCTTCTCTTGGAAACATTTTTTGCAAGAATCCCTGTTTTGTCTGTTTGAGGATAGTTAGTTCTTGCTGCTGAAGAGTGATAGCATTATTTAAGTTATTTATAAAAGAAGTAATTTGGTTTTGCTCTGGAATTGAGGGGATAGATATTCTTCTCTTCTTCCAATCATGTACATTAAATACTAATTTCTCTATATCAATACCATACGAACTTAAGAAATAATTTTTGTACATAATTGGCAATTCTGAGATTAGTGAAAAGAATTCGATATTCAAGTCCTTATTACCATGTAAAACAAGGTATTCGTTAGAAACTATGGATCCATTAAGGTATTCAGGTACTATTCCATTAGCTCCATGAACTACTTGTCTTTTAGAGATAAGATAATCACCAGTTTTTATAAGAAATTGTGATTTAACTAAAACTTCAGAGCCTTTATAAATCCCCCGAGACACAATCCCACCATTTCGTCTTTTTACAGTAACAAGTTGATAGTAATCATCATCAATCATCTTTAGGGGTCTACTAACATCAATTAAAAGATCCCCTAACTTTCGCTGTTCCCAATTCCCAGTAAACCCTGGAAATCGAATTTCTGGTGTATGGTTACTTTTCACGATTAAACACCTCTAATGCACCCTTGATCCATTCTGCATTTTCTTCTTTAAATTGGAGAGAAGAAATTATGTCATATAGGCTAGATTCTAGTTGGGCCTTTTCTTTTCGAATATCTTTAATATTTGAACCAATTGTAGCCATATCAACAGGCGCTTCTTCTTCAAAGGTATTTACGTATCGAGGGATATTCAAATTGAAATCATTTTCTTTAATTTCCTCAAAGGTAGCAACGTGAGCATATTTTTCAACATCTTCTCGCTTCTTATACGTTTCAACAATCTTATCAATATGTTCTTTTGAAAGTTTATTTTGATTCTTTCCTTTCGTAAACTCATTACTTGCATCAATAAATAACACATCACGAGTAGTACGATTTTTCTTCAATATGATGACAGTTGTTGGTATTGCAGTTCCAAAGAATAAGTTTGCCGGCATGCCAATAACGGCATATATACTGCCATCTTCTAATAATTTCTTACGAATCACACTTTCTGCAGCTCCACGGAACAGTACTCCATGCGGTAAAACGATTGCCATAGTTCCCGTATCTTTCAAATGATAGAACCCATGTAAAAGAAAAGCAAAGTCTGCTTTTGATTTTGGCGCTAACTTTCCATAACGATTGAAACGAGAATCATCTAAGAATGTATCATCTGAAGACCAATTTGCAGAATATGGCGGATTCATAAGGACAGAATCAAAGGTATAAGGCTCATCTGTTGGCCAATCTTTATTCAATGTATCCCCATTACGTAAGCGCATATCTTCTTTATTCACACCATGCAAGATTAAGTTCATCTTCGCTAGATTAAAGGTCGTTGTATTTAGTTCTTGTCCATGATACTTTACACTTTCAGGGTGGTTAATATAGTTTCGTATATTCAACATCAAAGAGCCTGATCCCATCGTCGGGTCAAAGACGCTAAACAACTTTTTGTCTTCTTGGCCCAATGCAGCAATACGAGCCATCATGTTTGAAACTTCATGAGGTGTATAGAATTCTCCAGCTTTCTTACCTGCTTCTGAGGCAAATTGACCAATCAAGAATTCATAGGCATCCCCAATGACATCTCCATTATGTCCCAATACATCTACGTCATTCAATTTCTTCAGTACTTCTGTAATGGTAATGTTTCGTTGCGGATCATCTGATCCCAGTTTTTTTGATTGCAAGTCCACATCATCAAACAATCCATTAAATTGATCATAATTTGTAGACAAATAAACAAAGGCTTTAGCCAAGTCATTCAACTGAAACGTGTTTTGTTTAGCTTGATCGGTTAAGACATTGAATAAATACACTGGTGCAATATCATACCCTAATGTATCCACTAACGTTTCTATCAAGTCATTTTTTATCTCTTCATCTGCTAATAAATCTCTATACAATTGTGTTTGTTTTTCTTGTGTATTGTATTCTTCTAGCGATTCATCTGCTACTTCAACTACTTTTACTAATAACTTGTCAGATAAGTACTTGTAAAAAATCAATCCTAATAAGTAGTTTTTATATTCTGATGCATCCATTTTACTTCGCAAATTGTCTGCAGCACTAAATAATTTCGAATTTAAATCAGCCATGTTGCGTTCCTCACTTTTTCTATTATTGGTCTATTTGCTTAGGTAACTTTATTACCAACTCTTTAAAAATCCTCATTTTCAAAAAATTGGCATTTGATAAGATTTCCAAGCCATAGTATATGCATATAGAGGATTCAAGATTATGTAATCAATATTTCACCTATATTTAAAAGTACATTACCCAATTAGATGTTTTTTGCATTTTCACCTTTGATTATAATGGAACCTTACAAATTGCATACTATTCATCAACCATTTTTGGGTCAAAGAACTCTTAGTTATCCATCGATCCCCATTATTTAAAATACTCTTGAATAACATATCCCATTTGCCTGAATCTCAGCATAGACATTCATTGTTTGTGTTAAATCATGCTCCTTTAGTATATCATCCGGCATTAATAAAAGGCTAACCATCAAGGGAAATGGATCTTCTAATCCCATAGTTATAAAAATTGCCTATAAAAAACATCAGTATCCATTTATAGACTCCGTGCCTTCCCTGCTTATTTAACCTTTCTCCTTTATAGCAATAAACCTCTGCTCCCCCTTCTTTTTAAACCTCCCTCAACTTTCCTCTTTCCTCAAGAATCGGTTCACATTATCTAGCAATTAAATTATCCCTACGGTATTTACTGTAGATTTCTATTTTATTTACCATTGAAAAAAACATGTACAATACTATAACTAGCTGTACATGCTACTATTCCCTTCTTTAACTAATCAATTGTTTAATTTACTTTGATAAATGCCTTGCATTCAACTTATCTATATTAAATCATGTAAGTAAGCTTTTAAACTCATCTGTTTGAAGTATACGTTGACTGTGCTTTCCAAACTTTTTAAAAATCAGAATTTGCGATACTTTGTTTAATTAGTGCTATTTCATTTAAATGCTTTTGATAAAGATGATTATAAATAACATCTCCACATTCTTTTGAACAGAAGCGGTATATATCCGGTACAGGTTGTTGTAAAAACGATATACTAAATCCCCAGTATTCATTATGGGTTTTACTAGATACCTTTTCATCACAATAATAACATTTAAACCCCCATCCACGTTTCAAACCTTTTCTAAATTCTTTACATTTATAACTTTGTTGTAACTTTTCTAGTGTATTCTCATGTTCCCATATTGTCCAAGCATCAAATTGTTCGTTATCCATTATTCGATCACTCCTCAGATGATTTTCTGGCTGTACTTATACTAACCTCTCCTAAAAATAATATCAATAGTATATTTTATAGCTTTTGAAAATTATATCTATAGTATATGGTTATTGATTCATTTCTCGTCAATCCTAATGATGAGGTGATTTTATGACGGATTTAACAAAAGTAGTTGGGGAGAGAATCCGCTTCTTAAGAAAAGAACGGGGGCTAAGCCAAGAAGAACTAGCATATCGTGCTTCTTTGCATAACACATATATTGGACAACTTGAGCGTGGAGAAAAGAACGCTACAATTGAGAGCGTTGCAAAAGTATGTGCTGCGTTAGAAATTACATTAGAAGAGCTATTTGATGATAAAGAAACCCATTCGAAAGTGCTTAGCTTTGAGTTAGAGAAAATTGTACGTCTGTTAGGAGGTCGTTCAAAGAAAGATCAAAAAGCTGTTTTAATGTTTATAGAGTCTTTAATCGCTTGGAAAGATAATGAGTAACGGTTGCGTAATAATTTTATAAGGGCAATTTATTGTGTATTGGTGCATCTACATCTTTTGAAAACGCACCACACCTCTGCATTTTTTGCTATTAAGAGAAAAACACTAAGTAATATATAAAATAAATTTCTATTGGATTTGACTTTTAAGTTACTAAAGTTATCGTAGATTTCTCCGGTAAATATAGTAGATTTACACGAACTTACCGTAGAAAACTATTGTATTTCTACGGTAAGAAGCATGTGCACTGTTTATTTATCTATGCACATGTTTACTGTTGTATATTTTCTGCTAGAATTTTAATTCTTTTCTTCTGTATCATTTAAAATTAATTTCTTTCTTTAAAATTTCTCCTAGGTGAGTGAACCCGCTTTGCGGAATAGTACCTGATAGTAATTTAAATGATAGTAATTATAGTTATTAGTATGTCTGCAAATAAGCAAGGTGACGGTTCAAAAATGCATGAGTGCTTTCTTTTTTGAAATTTAGTATTTTGTAAATAACTATTGGCATTTCATTTTTGAAACAGGTTATAAATCCTCTTCTTCTATCCCCTGTTCTATCATCCAATTTCTAAGTTGCTCTTCCTCGCTTTCACTAAGTTTTGGATTATTTCTTTTGTAATGGTTTCTTCTAACCCCTACAATGTCTGGAGGAGCTGCAAGTGGTTTTTCACCTTTCGATTTTTTGGTTTCATCTTTCCAATTAATATCTAAGTCGATATGATATGTGTTAGAAATGTACTGTGTAATGAATATAATTAATTCAGAGGAAGTGGTATTTTTATCGAAACTTTTAATAAAACTTCCGTACATATCCTTTTCCGTAAACTCATGTTCTTTTTTTACATTTACAAGTGCTAACAGTTTATTTCCCCATGTACCACATAACTCCTCTGGTATATGTTTGTTAATAACTTTAGTGGCGAAGTGAAAAGTTTCACTTAATACTAGGTAAGGATTTTCATGTAATGCGAAGTTGGGTATGTAACGTTTTTTCTTCCCTTTAGCTCCGTATGAAGTAATAAATTCCTTTTCCTCTAGGCGTTTTAAAGCTTTACTGATAGAGGAAGAACTAACCCCTACATACATGGCCAATGTTTGTTGGGTTGGAAAAGCATAACCTTTTTCTTCGTTATACAGACTATATATTTCAAATAACACTAACTTTTCTTCTTGAGATAATCGCAAACAGCGACGAATACAATTCGGTGCGTATACATAGCCCAAGTTCCCAGTAGGTTTAAATTTTTTCCCTGCATTTAAATCTTTCAGATAATCAGTAAGTTTCATTAATAAGTCTCCTTCTAATATTCGCACCACTTTTTACAAAAAAATTTCGCATTGGTATCACAACTCCCTCTGCAACGTTCTTTTAAAAGTTGATTTGCAAAGTATACGGGAAGTTTTTTCATTGAAAATGAAAATCCACTCAATTAATTTATGTAGCGATGCGATGCTTTGTTTAATATTTCTATAACTATTAATTGAAATACAATAAAGTTACTACTTATTGTTTTGTGCTATTTCCTTAAATAGTTTTTTCAAGCTGGATGGATTATAGTTCCCCAGCAAAAATATAATTTTGTTGCATTTTTTCACCTCCGACATAATCTACATACGCAAGTGAAATCATAAAGTTAAATTTTTTAAGAAAAATTTAAAAAAACACCCTTTCGGATGCTTAGTTTACCGCATATGTTTGAGAGTAAATATTACTTCGTCATGTTCAGCAATTTTTATGAAAAACATCATACCTGACTTAGTTTTTACGTATTGTTACACCGTAATTATCGTCGTTTAACAGCTCTTGCTTACCTTTTCAATTAAATTGGCGATTAACTTCTCTGTTCTACTGTAATAAACGCTGTTCTTTTAAGCCTTCTGTACCAATCAGACGAAACTCTACATATCTGTCTGTTTGACTAAACCATTCTTTTGATTACTCATTTTAGTAATCCTCCTTTTTAATATTTGAGCTTTATTGCCCTCATTTGCCATATACGCAATGCATTTTGCAAGGTTAAATAAAATTTTCAATCCGCACCACTTTTCACGGAAAATTTCCCGTAGGTATCATATAGCTCCCGCAAAATACTGCTCCAACACTTGATTTAGTAGGCATCGGGGGGGGTATTTTGAAGATTCCTGATAAAACGTTACTTTTTATTCGTTCTATGGTTGAATTTGATTTGACAAGCTATAACAATTCATTTCCATTGAAAGGTTACGCTCATTTAGTCGATAATACTTTTCTAGTTGTAAATTTCCATGCTGCCTCATCTCCTTCATTTCCTTATACGCAAGCTAAATTACATAGTTAAATCGTTTTGTAAATTCACTATATAAAGTCTTTATATCGCTCACATATGCATTATACGAGGACTGTTTAGCAGAGTTAAATCATTTTTAAAAGTTTTTTTAATTCATCTAATTCAGCAAAACTAAAAGCAGTTACTAAAACATATAAATGTTCTAGTAACTGCTTTTAGATGTCATTTTATAATGGCGTGCATATGTATTATCATTTTGAGTGCTTTTTGATTTAAAGTGGGGGTAATATCATTACCAATTAGTACAACAATTAGGGCATAGTACATCAGTTATAATGTCACGACTATCTGTTACCTGCCATTTTTCACATCTACCACAATAAACTTCCTTCACGATGTATGTTTCTAATCTTGATAGTTCAATCACCTTTGCTGTTTTATCAGTCGTTTCATTCTTCACGAGATACTCACGTTCATAAGTATTACGGACTTCACCATGCTTTTTCAATATAAATCCGCCTAGATAGCAAGAGTACTTTTGTCGACTAGGACTGTTTTAGTTTAATTCTTTTGCTTAGCCAATGTTTGTATTTGCAACAATTTATTTACCTTGTTTACAAGGGGAAATAAATACAAGCAACATAATCACGTTACTGTCGAAATACCCCCGAAGGTTATAAATACTTTTACGAAGTTCTACAGTCATTCATAAACGCCCAGAACCATTTACAATAATTTATAGGGTCCAATTATAGAATCATTACCAAGAAAAATTACCTGCCCTGTCTTTACATCTTTCTCTGAAAATACTTTTTACGTTAGTTGAAATACACGACACGAGCACTCCTTGTTCTAGTGGTGTCGTTTAGATAATTTTCACATATTCTATCCTCTATTTCTTACGTTTTGGAGTGAATATTGCTTAGCATTGCTAAGCAATTTTATATGCATATTAACGCTAATTTTGTTTACATTTTTTTGTTAGCCACTTGCAGTTGTTTAGCTGTATGTCCAAACATTTCGACCAAACTATCAAAGCGATTGTTTAGCCCTTGTACTTCAGTTTTTATATCGGATATTTCGTGCGTCACTCCACATATGTCTTGCCTCATACTTGATATATCTTGCTTCATACTTGATATGTCTTGCTTCATTTCAGATATGTTTTGCTTCATATCGTCCATTCCTAGAACAATCTTTTGTAGCATTTCAATAATCATTTTTTCGTAATCCATAAAATCGCCCCTTGTCTTCCAATGTAGAACATAATCTAAAATAATATAACCTTCAACTTGTTTTGGATAGATGATTTCAATTCCACCTCATATAAAACGATTATTGACCCATCATCTAATATAACTTGTCCTTCAATTAAATGTCTAAATTAAAATACACCTAATAAATATTTTTTAATATTCACTCTTGGAATTCAAATTTTTATTTAACTCTCCTTTTCAAACCTCGTATAAAAATAATGTAAGCAATTTAAATTGCGGGGATTAAAATGATTAATAAAAGGAGCTATACATATGAATGTAGATTTTACAAATCGTGATACCGACATGGAAGAGTTGATTACGAAGGCAGTTCATAAAGCCTTACTAGCCGCTCAGCATCAGTTTATTGATAGTGGGTGGATGGCATTAAAAGACGGAGCAAGATATGCTGGTGTATCTTACAACACGTTTCTAAAGTTTCGTGAAATGGGATTGAAAGTTTGCGAAGTGGACGGTGTAAAGCGTGTATCACGTAAAGAGATTGATAACTTTTTAGAATGTCATAGTTTTTAAATAATTATTTTTGAGGATTTGCCTTTAGGTTGGATTATAATATCACTAGAGGTAAATCCTCTCTTTAATCATTTGCCCCCGCAACTGATTTAGGAGGAATTATCATGGCAAAGAAAAAAGTATCACCTATTAAAAGCTACAAGTTGAAAAATGGTAGTAAACGATATGAGTTTCCAGTCTATTTAGGTACTGATCCGCTAACAGGCAAACAGAAGCGTACAATGAAACGTGGCTTTAAAACCATGAAGGAAGCCGAGTTAGCACTAGCACGTATTAAGCTAGATGTAGCTAATGGCACTTACCGTCAGGAGCGGGCGGAGACATACCAAGAGTTATATGACCTATGGGTAACACAATACGAAAAGACAGTTGAGGAAAGTACATTTGTCAAAACAACAGGTATCTTCAAAAATCATATTTTACCTGCAATGGGTGCTTATAAAATTGAAAAAATTAATGTAGATGTATGTCAAAAGCATATTGATGAATGGGCGGCAAAGTTAAAGAAGTTCCGCATCGTAAAAGCATATGCTGCTAAAGTTTTAGACTTTGCGATTAAGCGTAGCTATATACAAACCAATCCTTTTACATTTGTAGACATGCCCAACACCGCTTCAAAAAAGGCTATTGTAACTGATGAAGATGAAGCAGAGAACTTCTATACTCGTGAACAGCTTATCAAGTTCCTATCTTGCTTAGAACACGAAAGTAATTATAAAGCATTTGCCCTATTCCGATTACTAGCCTTCAGCGGTATGCGTAAAGGTGAAGCATTGGCCCTGACATGGAATGACTTAAACTTTACAACAAACGAGCTACGCATTAATAAGGCCCTTTCAAGAGGAAAAGATAATCAGCTATACGTAAAATCAACAAAAACAGGTGTTGCTCGTACTATTAAAATGGACGATAAAACAATGGCGATATTAAAAGAGTGGAAGAAAAAGCAGAAGCAGGATTGTTTAATACTAGGCTTCAATACAATGCAACCTAAGCAGCTTGTGTTTAGTAATGAACAAAATGAATATTTACAGCCAACGAAAACTCGTAAGTGGATATTACATGTACAACAGAAGTACAATCTAGGTGCTATTACAACGCATGGTTTACGACATACACATTGTTCATTATTATTTGAAGCGGGTGTTAGTATAAAGGAAGTGCAGGATCGTTTAGGGCATAGTGACGTTAAAACGACAATGAACATCTATGCACACGTTACGAAGAAAGCGAAAGAAGAAGCTATACAGAAGTTCGCCAGCTACATTGAAATCTAGTTGATCGACTACGCTTTGACTACGTTTTTGACTACGTTCGATTGATATTCAATGAAACTATATGATATAAGGCAAAATAAAAAACCCTTGATATACAAGGGTTTTGACGTTCATTGAAATCCAATGAATTCGTATTATGGAGACGGCGGGAGTCGAACCCGCGTCCAGAAACTCCAATACTTCAGCTTCTACGCGTGTAGTTTGCCTATTTACGATTCACGTAACATTATGCCGACAAACAGGCGTCCTGTACGCTAACCTG
>Ga0213822_1001120_pt1 | contig 16304 bp, 18 predicted proteins | sample MC6MC0908MG_FD_179872 | JGI IMG/M metagenome (GOLD analysis project Ga0213822, IMG submission 179872) | Enriched soil aggregate microbial communities from Iowa State University, Ames, United States - MC6-MC0908-MG | ecosystem: Environmental > Terrestrial > Soil > Unclassified | place: USA: Iowa...
TGGCGAAAATCCCTGTGTCGCGGGTTGCCTGGCCACAGGGGACGATGCTAGGTTTAGCCACCGCCCGTGTAGCTCAGTCGGTAGAGCAGCGCACTCGTAACGCGAAGGTCGCAGGTTCGATTCCTGTCTCGGGCACCAGGAACTAAATATGTTAAGGCCTTGGAATGGTGTCCGTTCCAGGGCCTTTTTGCTTTTATGTATCAGTTTTCATTGAGCTTTCATAAACTTTGTAAGTCAGTGAGCAGGTGTGATCGGAGAGTTTTGGTAAACCGAGGTACATCTAGATATATGCGTAAATCCCATAAAAATTTGTGCCTCGGTGGGACAAAATTGGGACAAGTCTGTCATGGTCCCCCTGATCGATCCGGCTTCGTCAATCAGCGCTCACGTTAACTGACGGGGCTGTACCACTTGGCGTTATCGGTAACGTGGCTTATGATCCGGGATATTGAGCTTAGGCTCGATACCCTTCGAGGTAGTCAACCTCGAATGTGATCCAGGATGAGTGGGAGGCTAGGACTGTGAATGTTCTGGCGCTTTCCGGACGGGCGATTAATCCGCCCATGCTGCCCAATGGGTGTCCCAAGAAAGCTAAGCTGCCGCGGATTCAACCACTCAGGGATCACTGGACGCTAACGCGGCAGTTGAGCCACCCCAAAGGTGAGATAGGGGATCGGCAAAAGTGAACATGCGACACAGCGCCGGGGTAGCGTCCGGTAAAGAGTCTCGGGGTGTAAGGGCATGCGAGTGACCTTACTCAATCCTGCCGCTGACATGGCAAGGCCACCCTTAGACTCCCGAAATCAGGCCCTAGTCTTGCGGGCGTTGTTAGGAAGTGCTGTTTCCTTCAACGCCTTATAGAGCCTCACCGCAACTCGCGTATTGGCGTCGTCCCAAGGGACGACTGCCTTCTACGCATGAGGTGCGGTATGGCCGTCTTTCCAATAAGCACGCTTGAATTCCTATGCAAAAGCTATCCGCCGACGCTTACCGTTGAGCAGGTCAGCGAAATCACTAGTGAGCAGCCTCAGACCATTCGTAATTTGGTCAGCCAGGGGCGCTATCGCATTCCTTCCTTCAAAATTGGTCGCAAGCGTGTTTTTCGTTTAATCGACGTTGCGCAATTTATTGATCAGCAATTCTTGGCTGATCCCAGTCATCCAAGCAAAAAGAAACCCCGCCGTGGCCGTCCAACCAAAGTTGAGCAGATGGCAGGTCAGTCTGGGGACGTGCGTGTTTCGCTCCATGTGGTTGGAGCGCAGTTATGACGTTGGATTCCGGGTCTGATCAGCAATATGACGGTAGCCGGCTCTTGTCCGATCGGTTTCAACAACGAGATTTCTTTGTAGCAGATATCCTTGAGAGTGCACCGAAGGACGATCTGGTTTCCATGGAGCATCCTTTGTTTGCCCTCAGGGCTGGCGACAAGCGTATCCGGCGTTACGAGCGAAATGGACACGTTGTGGAAGTGCAACCTGGAGCAAAGGGCGCCGCCACGATTCACGACAAGGATGTATGGATCTATTGTATAAGCCAGCTTGTAGAGGGCGCGAATCGTGGGCGGGCTGATATGAGTCGTGTCGTCCACTTCACTGCTTACAGCTTTCTTATGGCAACGAATCGAGGCATATCCGGCGATAGCTACCTTCGACTTGGAGATGCGCTGGAGAGGCTTCGCGGTACCTCCGTTGTAACGAACATAGCCACTGCCGGTCGACGAGAACGAAATGGATTCGGCCTCATTGATAGCTTTCGCATCGTCGAGCGCAACTCAAGCGATAATCGTATGGTTGCCGTATCTGTGACATTGCCGGAATGGCTCTATCGGTCTGTACAAAACAAGCAAGTGTTGACCCTCAGTCGCGACTACTTTCGCATTAGGAAACCAATAGACCGCAGGGTATATGAACTTGCTCGCAAGCACTGTGGCGTGCAGCCGAAATGGCGTGTGACGCTGCAGGTACTGCATGTCAAAAGCGGTAGTTCCGCGACGCTAGCCAAGTTCCGAATGAACATCAAAAGCCTTGCGGCAAGCAGCACGCTTCCAGACTATCGAATGGTTTGGGATGAGCATCAAGACTCGATAACGTTCTATTCTCGCGGACCGAAGGGGGCTAAAGCTGAGATTACGGATATCTTGGCAGGAACGGCATCGAAACGTAAACGGAAGCTGCCCAAATAGTCACTATTCCTGAAACCACGTGCTCAATCGACTGACGAAAAATTGCGCCATGTGAACAGACACGTGGTTTTAGGGACGCCTTTCTGTGGTTTGGCACGTGGTTTTAAGAATGACGCGTTTCGTGGTATCAGGAATAGATATGCCCTTTTGAATCAGGTGCGCTGGGGGGAACAGAGACCGTAACGCGCGCGCGCGGATTAACTTTATATAAAAGCTTTTAACGTCCCAGGGTCAAAGTCGAGCATTGAAGCTGGAGAGGCTGGATTTTTTCTCCTGCTTGACCACTCCCCTCCGCCCCTCGCCAGCGAGGGGAGCGAGTCGCCCTCTGTCGTCAGCGGGCAGCCGGCGGACGCTTCGCTATCTTTGGCTGCCCGCAGACGTGAGCTTGGACCGCTCCACCCGCATCAAGGGGCCGGGTCCTCGCTACGCTGCGGGCCGCACCAACCCCTTGACCCGGCTTCTGCTACATTTGTCGAGATAGCTGAGACAACTTGAGAGGATTAATGATGGTAGCGCCCCCTACTTTCTCATCGAAAGCCCCGATAAGTGCAATGGAACGTAAACGTCGGGAATGCGCTGTTACCTACGCTCGCGCGTCTGTCGCCTTAGAAGGTTTTGAGCTAAACGACCATGACACCAAGCACGCACAACGTTTTATAGACGGTGAAATTGAACTGGAAGAATTTGTGCAAATTCGCGTTGAGTGCGACATTGAATGAATGGCATTATCATTTGAATATCACTATTCTCCGCGCTATAACGTTATAGGCTGGCGATGCGAATACCTAAGGCTGTGGAATTAGACTTTCCATTATAGCGATCCGTAGTGAGGGGTATCCCGCTCTTTGGCCGTGTGCCATTATTCAGCAACGCAATTACAAAAGGATGTGTCTCATGGCAGCCGTAGAGTCAGGACTTCGTGTAGTAACTGGAGCCAAAACGGGGACCGGTTTTGACGATGTAGTAGCAATCGAACGAACCCTAACACCTCAGGTGGTTATTGCATTATGTGGCCCCTTAGGTACGCCTCTGCATGAGGTCGCTAAGAGCTTTAAAGAGCTACTTTTGAGTACCGATTACGGATATGAATTCGTAGAAATAATTAGACTTAGTGAAGAAATTAGAAAGCATACAGGTCTAGGCGCCGACTCTTCAGTAAAGGAGCTTATTGAAGCGGGAAATGACTTGCGCAAGGAGCATGGTAACGAGGTCCTTGCGAAGCTTGCGGTAAGAAAAATAAGCGTTGCACGGGCGGCGGAGCAAGCCAAAGCGGCTGCTCAGAAAAAAGCGGAGCACCCTGACCTGTTTAATGACGATAGTGACGATGGGTTGGTTCCAAATGTGACATTGAAATGGTGTCATATCATCGACTCTGTAAAGCACATTGATGAGTTGCGGTTACTGAGATCTATCTATGGCGAGATGCTTTATGTCGTAGGAGTATATTCTCCTATTGAAATGCGTATTGCGCGCCTTGAAGGTGTCCTAAAGGGTGAGAGAGTTCATGACCTAATAGATCGTGATTCTGGCGAAGAGATCGACCATGGTCAACGGGTTGAAGAAACGTTTCCTCAATCTGATTTTTTTCTGCGCGTAGAAAAGACAACCGATTCACATCGGCTCAGCAGAGTGCGGCGCTTTCTGGATCTAATGTTGGGAACTGTAATAGCAACTCCAACGGTAAACGAAAGAGCCATGTATGCGGCTTTCTCTGCGGCTAGGAACTCTGCATGCCTTTCGAGGCAGGTAGGCGCTGCAATAACTAGTGAAGAAGGTGATTTGATTTCCACAGGGTGGAATGATGTTCCAAAGGCGTTTGGTGGTTTGTATCAAACTGAGGGAGATGGATTAAACTCGGACGAAGATCGTCGGTGTTGGAATATGGGGGGTGGTGTTTGTTCTAATGATCAAGAAAAGAAGATGATATCCAATTATATAGTGGAGAAGTTGATCGAGGCTGATCTGATTTCGCTGGATAAAAAAGAAAACGCTTTGTCTGTCATTAGAGGAAAGACTCAACTTAAGAGTTTGATCGAGTTTTCAAGAGCGGTACATGCCGAAATGCACGCGCTGCTCAACGCCGGAGCAACGGAAGGGGCGAAAATTCGGCACGGTAAGCTGTTTGTAACCACATATCCTTGTCATTCTTGTGCGCGACATTTGGTAGCTGCTGGCATCAAAGAAGTCATTTTTCTTGAGCCCTACCGTAAGAGCCTTGCCACCAAGCTTCACCAAGATGCTATAACTGAGAATGAAAGCGATGTTACGAAGGTTCGAGTGCTTCCGTTCGATGGTGTAGCACCGGCTCGGTTCTTGAAATTCTTCTCCGCCCATCCCGCTGGTCGGAAAAAGGATGGACGAATGATCCTCCGAGACGCAGAACCCGTGGCACGGATCTCAATGGAGGCGGTCTCTACTCTTGAGGGATTGGTGGTGAAGGGGCTAGAATCCCGCCGCCTTTAAGGCCTGAAGCGAAGGAGCTCTGTATGGACGTGTTAGAAGATAAGACTGAAGCTGAAACCATGGCGCAGCTATCCTTCTGTTTTGAGCCACCTAGCTATGTGAAATTTAGTGGGAGCACTAGCTGCCGCCAAATCGATACAGAGGGCAGCAGGGCTTCTCGTGACAACGTTCAGGCGAGAAGTGTCGTTCTTGCCTTTCCACAGGATCGATCTTCAGGCGTCCAGGCGCAGCTAATTCAGCGTATTCTCCAGCGATATCGGTTTTTTTAGCGCTCAAGCTGAAATTTGGCTGTATACAACAAATCCTCGATTGGGGATCTGCTGAAAGAATACGTGCTGAACCCTCTCTTCAAGAGAGGGTTTTTTGTTTCTGCTGTCAGATACTCCCGCCCCTCGGCTGAAAGATGGTGTCAAGGGCGCCTTTCGAAGCCGCAGCGCCGGCTTGCCGGTGACCGGGTGAGGAGGGCGGGCGAAGCCTTCACCCTTGATACCACGTGGGCCATACAGCCTAATCGGTCAGAGCAGGACAAGGCGTAGCCGTACGGCCTGCCTCTGAGCCTGTCGGCGGCGAGACGCGGGATGCAACCGAAGCGGTTGCCCAAGCAAAGCGCGGAGCTCGTGCGTCAACGATGGATGACCTAAGGGGATCGGCGTGAAACTTCGCTTACGCTACTTTGTTTCGAGAGCGTTGCCCCAAAAAGCCCCCCAACAGAACGTGTGGCAAGGTCGGTTGTCAGCCTTCGCCAAGCTTGCCGCCTTTCGCATGCCCCCAATTCTTGCCTAGGTTTTGCATCACATGCTGCCGGTAAGCCGGGTTCCAAAGGGTATTGCCTGCTATGAGATGATTTGTACGTCCTGCGGTCACCATCATGCCGGACTCCATATCGCGCCGAGTGCTCGGAGCATTCATCAACCGAGCAGCAGTTCGAATAGGCGAGGCAGCGCCCTGAGCCATCGCACGCAGCGTGACTGCCGCACTACTGATCCCACCGGCAAGCTGCCCTGCAACTGAGTTCGCCTCACCCAGCAGCCAGAACATGACAATGGTGAAGGTGATCAGAACCAGAGACGTGAACAGTGGATTTTGCTCGCTATCCAGGTCAACGCTGTTTATCAGCGCATCGAACCCCTTGAATGCCAGTCCTACAACAGCCGCCATGAGGGCGATACGCAATACATAGGTCATAACCTGGCCAAACCAGCTATCGAAGAAACGAGCAGTGGCGGGCCACATCAAAGCGATGAGAAAGAAAGGGCCTATGCCGAGCATGATCGTTAGCCCTGCCTTAGCCACAAGGATCATTCCACCTGCTGGGATACCCAGCAAGCCGGTTGCTACCGCAATGATGCCGGCATTGAAATACTCACCAAATGCCATGCCGATTTCCGACCAGTCACGATTGGCCGCCCTCTCCCAAAGGTCACCAGCGATTCCCCATCCTCGACCTAAGGCCTGATCTACCACTTGATATACGGAAGTGGCATCCCCGCCAGAGGAAGCCGTGCCGGCAAAGGCCGAAGTGAAGCCCACCTCCAAGGACCGAATGCCTCCAACAATCCATTCCGTATACATGTCAGCATTGAGCGCAAATGCTGCAATCAAAATGAGCTTGGCGCAGGTTTTCAGAAAAGTGGACATCGGCGCTTCGATATACCCCCAGCCGATCATGTAACCCATGACAGTCAGGTAAAGCGTGGTGCCCCCAAGCGCGAACAGCGTAAACATCGTAATGACGTTGCCGGCGGTTTGGCTCACGAATGCATTCAATGCAGTATCGAGAAAAGTCCCGATGAACTGAAAAATCATTGGCCCTTCCATGTTCACTCTCCCTTCTTGTCGAGATCGACTGCACCTGGGGTGAGCCATCCGCGTCGGGCGTTGGCTTTTTCGTTGTCGGCCTGCCGCGCATTAACGCAGTTCGGCGAGGCGGCCAGTTCACTAGGGCTGGCTTTACATTTGGCGACCATCGCCTTTCTTTCCGAGTCGTGCTGTTTGTACCAGTCGACAGTTTGCACGGGAGTGTTTTCGCCACATCCAGCCAGCCCCACGGCGATCAGCACAGTTAGGAAAAAACCTCTCATTTCCGTACCTCCCGCTCTTCTACATCGATCGCAACACCACGCTTCGATCCATGACGAGCTTCATGTCGCCGGGCGAACTCCAAAGCGTAAGCAAGCTCAGCAGCATCGATGATGCGGAGCGCTGCGACAGTACGTAGCGCGCCTTCCCGAGTGCCAGCCCAATGCCCAGCGAAGCGATTTCCAGAATCGCGTAACGCCAGCACTGCACCACCTAAACACCCAACTGAAAGAAAAGCGGCTAGCACCGGTGAAACCAGTCCTTCCTGGTACGGCAGTGGGATACCAAACCAATCGACCGCTGCAATTACGAAGGGCAAAAATGCGAGCGATGCAACGAGGATGTCAGTGTGAACCAACGCAGGTGCGCGACGGCCCACCTCCCGAAGGAAGCCCATCTTGTCGATGCAGATCCAGAAACGGCGCATGGCTAGCAAGAGGAAAAAACAGACTGCCAGAATGGGAAGTTGAATGAATGAAATCATGACGCGTTCCCCTCAGTTCAGGTTGTTCGATGCATTCGGTTGTATCCAACCGCGTCTGGCATTGGCCTGGGCGTTGAGCTCCCGCTGCCGTTGTTGCTGCAAACGGTCCTCTGCCTGCGCCACCATCTGAAACATCTGAAGCTTGGTTTGCTCGTTTTGGATTTTCGCCTGTTCAATCGCAATCCGGCCTTGTAACTCCGCGATGGCCTTCGGATCTTGCGTCGCATTGATACGCGACATCAGCCCATCGATTTGCGAAAGTCGGCTTTTAGCCGCGTCGTAGGCATCAAGGGCAACCGCTTTGTCTTGCGACGGTTTGACCGCCCGCGCTTCACACGCCCGTTGCGCGTCGCGGGAGTTGATGAAGTTGCAGCTATCAAACGTCTTGTTGGCGGCATAGACCTGTTTACCGCGACCAGTCAGGCCGGCATACCCACCGTCCCTCACCGAGTCGTAGACCTGTTGCCAGTCTTGCGGCAGGTAATCACGCAGAGCCGGGTTGTCCATGATGCTGCCCATTCCACGCGATCCGGTGATCGACTGGTACTGCTGCTTCATCTGGTCAATCTGCGACGTCATCTGCTCGACTTGCTGCGCCCAGCGCGCAGTGTTGGCCGTGAACTCGGCCATGGTCATCGGCGAGTCACTTGCCTGAGTGGTTACTGTTACAGGTATTTGCGCGAAGGCTGCTGAAGGCATTGCAATGCCTACAGCCAAGAACAAAGAGGGTAAGAGATTTTTCATATTCGCCACTCCAAAGGTTGGGGGCGAACGCAGGATCGTACTGTTCCGATCTGTCGGTCTGTTTAGGAACCGCGCCCGGCACGCTGAGCGTTCTTGGGGCGACTAGGCGGCCATTCTGTTCTTGGCGGTCAGGCCCTTCTTCTCAGGCCGGTACCCGGTACGCGCGAAGCGTTCTTGGGGCAGAGCAACGTTCGTTAGAAGACCAAAACTATTCATTCTGGCGTGCGACATTTTCCCATTTTGGCTAGAAGATGTCGATCATGCAAAAACGTTTAGCCAGCAATTTGCTCGCAGTTTTAATGAGCGCACTTTCCGGTCGAAAATTTCGTCATGACGAAGAAATGCAAAGGTATGAGGACTAGTGCAGGATAGGCAGATCGCCGGTAAAGTGTGCGTACACTTAAACCGAGGGACCCCTTACGTTTTTTTGCGATGTAGGAGAGACCGCTATGCAGAAGCCTAGCCGAGCCATCAATGTTCATTTAGGGACCGAGCTGAAAGCCCGCTGGGTCGCTTATTGCGAGGGCATGAACAAGTCCCCTGGAGCTGCGCTCAAAGAAGCCATTGAGCAGCAGCTTACGAAAGCAGAAGGCCACCCTGAGCCAAAAAAATATCACCAGGCTGGGTACGCGAAAGAATCAAAGCAACGCTTTGAGATCCTACTCACTGCCTCAGAAAAAGCTGCAATAAAGGAACGCTCTACTACTGAACGGTGCTCGATGCGCAGATGGATCGTAGACGCGATCCGCGCAGGACTGTCTCATGAACCTCAATTCAGCATGTCCGAAGTCGATGCGTTGGGAGAGTCCAATTACCAGCTGCTCCTGCTGGGAAGAAACCTGAATCAGATTGCTCGTCGTCTCAATGAAGGTCATCGCGAACCGGTAACCGTTCAGCGGATCGAAGCACTCAGTCGTCTGATTGAAAAACATACAGACGTTGTCAGCGATGCGATGGCCGCGAGCTTAGAACGCTGGCAGCTAATTTAGCCGCAGCCGGTAACCAATCCGTTCCGCGTTGCTAGGTGATCCATCGGCGTATGGCTCCTGGTTGCTTATTGAAGTGGCGATTCACGCTACCTGCATCAGCAAGAATGGCGGCCAACTCGCCAATTCAGTACGTAATGTGCTCCTCTGAACGAGCCGTCTGAGCGTGCGGGTAGCAAAAACATGATGCAGAGCTTCATAGCCACATGCCATCCTATGCTGTGGCTTTCTCAATTCAGGAAATGGATTTTATGGCAGACGAAGTCAAGGCATATCCAGCTAAGCGGTTTTTTGTCGAAATGCTGACGCGAGACATCGAGCTGAAAGACTCTTTGCTCGATCTTCTTGACAATTGTATTGATGGGGTAATGCGCGAAAGGAATGAGTCTCTTGGGGAGGCTCAACCGTACGCTGGCTATGAAGCACGCATTACCTTCAACAAAGACGGTTTTGAAATAACTGACAACTGTGGAGGAATTCCCAAAGGTGTTGCGCTTGAAAGAGCATTTCGCTTAGGCCGTCCTGATAGAGAGACGGATAAGAACATACCCACTGTAGGTGTCTACGGGATTGGTATGAAGCGAGCTATTTTCAAAATGGGACGCGAGGCGGTAGTTTCTTCCTTTACAGACGAATGTTCTTATAATGTCACGATTTCCCCAGAATGGATTGAGGATGATTTAACTTGGGTTCTTCCCATCTCCGAAATTGAGCGGGGCTCAAAAAAAACAGGCGTAACTGTCTCCGTTACTAACCTATATCCGGGAGTGGCTCGACTGTTTTCTGATGAGACTGCATTTGAAAATGATCTAATAAAGTCTATCTCTGCATATTATGGCAACATAATACTTAAAGGTTTCGACGTATACGTTAATGAGAAAAAGGTCGTCCCCATCGGCTCATCATTCATCTTAAGTCAAAAATCTTTCGACTCTGGAGAGGGCATAGCGCCCTATGTTTACACCGGTGAGCTGAATGGCGTCACTATCGAATTAGTCGTAGGTTTCTATAGGAACTTACCAACAGATGAGGAGCAAGAGGAGTCGTTGGCAGGCCGGCCATCGACAGAGCAAGCAGGGTGGACCATCATATGTAATGATCGAGTTGTGCTCTATGCCGATAAGACAAAAGTCACTGGTTGGGGCGAAGCCGGCGTGCCTCAATACCATACTCAATTTGTCTCAATCGCAGGAGTTGTAAATTTCAAAGCCAACGACGCAGCTCAACTTCCGATAACTACAACGAAGCGCGGTATTGACGGAAACTCTGAGCTATACCTCTCGATAAAAGAATTCATGCGAGAGGGTATGAAGCTTTTCACCAGTTATACGAACAAATGGAAAGTTCCGTCACCGGATAGACCTGAGTTAGCGATTCCGGCTGTGGTTTCGACTACCAGAAGTATTGCCGATATGGTCCCTAAAGACAAATGGTCTCAAGACCGGAAAAGCGCTATCAAAGGAAGCAAGTTTAAACCCGTGTTGCCTGTCCCCGAAAAAAATATTGAATATAGGTTTATTCGCTTTTCACGTCCCCTGTCCGACATAAGAGCCCTTGGCGAGCACTTCTTCGACGACCCTGATTACGCTCCAGGAGAGATTGGAGGTCTTTGCTTTGACGAAATACTCAAGGGGATGAAGTAATGAGTGCAGGAGGCAGCATTCCGTACCATCTTCGCCAGAACAAAGCAATTGAGCGAAACCTTTTCGTTGATCTTCTATCGAGAATAGGTAGATATTTCAACGTCTCAGATTTTCAGTATATTGGATTTGGCGGTCCGTTTTTAGAAGACTTCAAACATCTTCATTCGTCTCTGCGCATCTCCAATATGGTGTCGTTGGAGATGGATCACAATGTTTTCTCAAGACAAAAATTTAATAAGCCGGTTTCCTGCATTTCTTTGCGTAATCAAAGCAGTTCCGAATTTTTAGAATCTTATGATTTCGACAGCACCGAGAATCTAATCGTTTGGTTTGATTATGCGACAACTCAAATAAGCGAACAGCTGTCTGAAGTTCAGCAGCTTGTGGAAAAGCTTAGCCACGGGGATGTATTCAAAATAACCGTAAATGCGAGCCCTGTTTCATTAGGTCATGCGGACGCGAAGGCGGATATCCTTAAGCGTCGTGCTGAAGAAGCAACTGTTCGTTTAGGCGAGTATGCTCCTGCAAATATTCAACCAAATGACGTAAATACAAAAAACTATCCTGCGCTACTTCTAAAATCAATAATTAACGCCGCTAAGCATGGTCTTGCGGGAGATTCCAGCTTAGTTCTGGAGCCGTTGGCTTCATTTGTCTATAGTGATGGACAACAGATGCTTACATTCTGTGGCACGCTTCTTAATGCGAGTGAGCGGGATGGTTTTTATGAAAAAACTCGACTTCGTAGTTGGCCATTTTACAGCGATTGCACCCAAAAACCTCAGTCGATTAGTGTGCCGGTACTCTCGCTGAGAGAGCGAGTGCACGTGGAGTCGTTGTTGCCAGGAGCTTCAGCTGAGCAAATTATTGACAATTTACAATACTACGTCGGACAAGACGAAGACACAGCTCGGAGTGAAATGGGAAATTTCATCTCTTTTTACCGGATGTTTCCTTGGTACTCCAGAGTCGTGGTATGACTTTATAAGTTTAGGAACGAGCTAGGGCGGCGCTCCCGCCGCCGATCGACAAAGCCGCTCCGCTAGGGTACAATGCGGTCATCATAACGGATGTACTATATGCTGACCCTTCTAGATCTCTTCAGCGGCTGCGGCGGCCTTACCCTAGGCTCAAAAAAAGCAGGTTTCACAACCGAGCTTGCGGTTGATATCGACCCAATCCTGTCAAGCTCATTTGGTCAAAATTTTCCAGCCGTCCCTTTCTTGGAGGCTGATGTCACCTCCCTCACATCTGGCCGCCTTAAAGCATTGCTTCCGAACGGTGTAGCCGGAGTCATCGGGGGGCCGCCGTGTCAGGGCTTCAGCGGGATGGGTAAGGGGCTGGCAGACGACCCTAGACGTAACTTGCTCGGAGAGTTTTTTCGGATAGTAGCCACAGTAAAACCTGCTTTTTTCATGATGGAGAATGTTCCGGGCTTAATTTTTCCGAACAATAAACCGTTGTTGGAGGCCGCTATCGCATCGCTAGGCAACAAATGGCATATTGTTGGTCCAGTAGTTCTTGATGCCTCTGACTTTGGAGCTCCGACCAAACGCCGTCGTGTTTTTGTGTTTGGCTTCGATAAGCAGAAAATGCGCCTTCCTAGTCTTGAGGATTTAGTTCGAACAGATGCTTCTAGAGTTACTGTTCAGGAAGCAATCGGAGATTTAGCAACATCACACTCCGTGAAAGGAGCGGCCGACCTGTGGAGCTATGGGGTTAACTCTGATGTCTCTCCTTATGCTCAGAAAATGCGTGCATCATCGGGTATCTTTACAAGTCACCAGCTGACTGAGCATAAAGTTGATACTGTGCGGCGCTTTGAGTCGGTCCCGCAAGGTGGAGTTGATCCGGTAGGTAAGTATAAACGGCTATCTTGGGAAGGATTGTGCCCAACGTTGAGAGCGGGCACCGGAAGTGATCGAGGCTCTTATCAGGCGGTTAGACCATTACATCCAGTTGAGAATCGGGTAATTACTCCGCGGGAATGCGCAAGGCTTCAAGGATTTCCCGATGACTTTATTTTTCATCCAACTGTCTGGCATAGTTGCCGGATGATTGGCAATAGCGTTTCTCCAATTATTGCAGAAGTACTGTTGCGCAACATAAAAATATTTATAGAACCATCTGTCATGCAGAGTGCTATTGGTGATCAGCTTGAGAGTGTTTTGCAAGTTTATTGAGTTGTTATTTATTAAAGTGTGAATGGAATAGGTGTTTTGCATTGCTTTTCTAATTTGTGCTGTGATGGGTCTCGGTAGGGGCCGGAACGCCCTGCTATAGATTACAGGGCGTTATTCTTCTCAGGAAATTTGCTTTTCCATTTTTTTGTCGATCCAGTCTAATTGAGATTTCCACCAAGATATCGCCTCATCCAAAAGTGTCCGTCCATCCTCCCCTTCGTAGAAACCGATTCCCATCGGTCTATAAATATTTTCATCTATTAAGGCGTGCTGTTCAAATAAAAGGCCAGTATTTGGATTTTGAACAACGGCTACTATAGGTACTGGGCCCTCCGATATACCAAGCTCATATTCCTTGAGGATATTGTTGCGCTCTTGCTCAATGAAATTCAGAAATATTTCATCCTCCTCTCTGCCAGTCTTCCATTTTTGGTGCAGTTCATTTGCTAAGATGCGAACAGCAGGTGCTAAATGACCATCTACTTTAGTAAGAACGTGCCCCACAGCGCGTATTAGAACTATGGCTGTTACCCAATGAAGACGCCATTCGACACGTTCAGTTTCAATTTCGAGTTTCTCTCTTACAACCTCCACATCGCTTAGTACTCGCCTAGCATGTGACGTATGCATATATTCTCCAAGAAGAGCGCTTTCTGTTAAGTTTATTTTTGCTTTAAATCTTATATCCTACTATGCCTCTCGCTCATAGATGGCTAGGATCGTTTAGCCTAGGCATGATCATAGGTTGTTCCTGGAATGGAGGCGTTTTCTATTATGCCAATCTCTTAGCTAAGTCCTTAGCCCTTGGATGGTAGTAGCGCATCAACATACGCGGCTCTTTATGGCCTGTAATTTTGGTCAGCTCATGCATCGGGAAAATTTCCGCCAAGCGAGACGTCGCTTCATGCCGTAGGTCATGGAATCGGAGGTCGGTAAGATACCTTGGCGCCGGTCGGACCTTGGCTTCCTGGCATTCGGCCTCATAGATCCTTCTCGCACGTGTTACTGCTCGTTCAAAAGCTCGTGTGACCGCATCGCTTCGAATTCGAAACACTCTGGTGTCGTTGCTTTCACGGGGCATCTCTTCAATGGTGGGCATCAGTAATTTAAGGATTGCCACTGCTTTCGACGAAAGTGGCACGTCACGAGAATCGCCGTTTTTGGTCCTTGGCAGGTGGGCTACTCGATCCCTGAAATTAATGTGCTCCCAGCGGAGGCTAACGATTTCACTTCGGCGCATTGCTGTCTCAACGGCGAGCTGGATTATAGAGGGAAGGACGCCAGATTCTGTGGCTGCGATGATGCGCTCTAGCTCATCGTCGTGTGAGCTTCGGCCAGGGCTTTCTTCTGTGCCTTTCTCTGCGGAAACAGGAAGCTCGCCTCCTATGGCCATGCCCGAACAGCTTGTCATTAAGAGACGTCGCGTACGCGAGTTGTTGGGCTGCGGTTTGCGTACAAGCTCAAGGGGATTGTTAAGGCTCTCCATGCCCCATTCCTTGCGAGCGATATTGAATACATGAGAAAGCACCTGGAATCGCCTTAATACGGTGGCGGGTTTCACCGACTTCAGCCATTGATCACGTAACTTGGCGATATCGGAGCTGCGGATTGCGGGCATCGTTCTTATGGCAAGCTCGCTGGCCTTCCAAATTCGCAGCACGGAGCGCTCGGCTACCTCTCCTTTTTTGTGGGCGGTGATCTCTCGCTCATAACGGCTCAGCGCTTCGTAGAGTGTGGTCGCTTCAGCTTCAGTGCGGCTGACGAATGCTCCTCGATCTATTTGATGCTCAATGGCCCTGGCCCATTCTTCTGCGTCGGCCCGAGTGTTGAAAGTTTTTACCTGGTCGGGGTAGCCTCTGCGGCGAACACGTGCCTGCCATTGCAGTTCGCCGCGTTTACGGAAGCTAGCCATACTTTTTTACTCCCAAGATGTCAGCCGCCAGTGGGACAGAATTGGGACAATAAAGCCAAATGCTGTCTTCTCAGGAGGCTGAGGTTGCCTACAAAGTGCTTGTGGACTAGGCTACCTAGATTCCTTGGAATGTCGAGTTCAGGCACTCGTAACGCGAAGGTCGCAGGTTCGATTCCTGTCTCGGGCAAAAACTTTTTCGCCTGCGCTTTTTATGCGTGATGCTGTAGATATTCGTTCAGTGCTTGGCGTGTCAGGTCATTCAGCGACACATTTTGACGAGTCGCAGCCAAAGCCGCTGCCAAATGCAGATCGTGGCCGATGCGAACATTGAACGATCCCTTGCAGGGTATTTCCGGCTTCTGACCTAGCCGCTCGCAGGTCTGTAGATAATCATCTACGGATTCGCGAAAAGCCGTTTCTAGTTCGGCCACCGTTTGTCCCTCATAGCTCACCAGCGCCCGAATGAATAAGAGCTTTCCGAACAGGCACTTATCTTCGGTGCTCGCTTCAATTGAGCCCACGTAGCCCTTGTAATGTAGCTGGGTGCTCATGGGATCAGGCCTCCTGTTTTCAATTGTTCAATAATCTGGCGTCTTACATACATTTTGAGCTCATTACCTGGATGCGGCTTGTGTAAGTTGATCATTGCACTTGGGTCGCCATTATCGAATTTAACTCGACTGCCCGAGCCTTCCAGTTGGGAGTAACCCAAGCGACGTAATAGGGTGATGAGTTGCGGCCAAGTGAATGAGCTTTGTTCATTGAGCAGCTTTGCGAGGTTTTTTTCATTTTTTGACATGAGCGCTTTTCGTTGCGACTGAATATAGTTGCAGGCGTCGGGGCGGTCAATGAGAAGGCTTGGGTCATCGAGCCTCAGTGCCGAAGTAATGGAATATTTATAAGGGGTTAATCCCCGCCCATGGAAACGAGAAACTGTAACCGGGCGCATACCTCGTTCCTCTATTCGATTCCGGTTGTTGCACTGGCTTGCGTCTCTGTTAGGATCCCTTGTCCCAAAAAATCAAACACCTTTGTTTTCAGATGATCCCCGAATGGTTCTGAAGGCCAGATAAACCGGGCTTTTAAACGGTTTTCTGCGTCAGAGAGATCCTTGATGATCCAGATCCATCTTCCATTCCCCAGATCAGCGAGAACGCCATGACCGTTAAAGAGTTGACCCAGGAAGCCAGGCACGAAGAAGCGCTGAAAAAATACGTACTGGACGCGCCTCAGTTGCTGGAAGAGATCAAGGACTTGCCCGCCGACGATCAGAAAGACCAGATCCAGTGGGCGTTCGAGGACGAAGCCGAAGCCCAGGGGCTGCAGCCCTGGGAGCTGACGCTCAAGTACACCAGCACGCCTGAAGAGTTCGAGGAGCAGCGCTTTGCGTTGCACAAGGAAGCGGCCGAGGTGTTGGGTGTGGAATGGGATGAATACTGCGAGATGAATAATCTTGTAGTTTAGAAGCAGCTACAAGCTTCAAGCTGCAAGGCAAGCGTCGAACCGCTTGAAGCTTGCAGCTTGAAGCTCGCCACTGCTGCTCAGATACTGAGCCGCATCGACAGGTCCACCGCCTTCACATCCTTGGTCATCGCCCCGATGGAAATGTAGTCCACCCCGGTCTCGGC
>Ga0213822_1001124_pt1 | contig 16279 bp, 14 predicted proteins | sample MC6MC0908MG_FD_179872 | JGI IMG/M metagenome (GOLD analysis project Ga0213822, IMG submission 179872) | Enriched soil aggregate microbial communities from Iowa State University, Ames, United States - MC6-MC0908-MG | ecosystem: Environmental > Terrestrial > Soil > Unclassified | place: USA: Iowa...
AGTCGTTTGGCATAAAGTAGGATTCATATTTCTCAGGATTATTCCAAATCGTGTGCATCATTGAAGGCCATCCTTTTTTAATCGCAAGGTTCCCCATTCGATATGGCGGCAGCTCATTCCCTTGGTTGTCGACAATCGCTGCTTCCACACCTGGAATTGGTTTGCCCATTGAGCCAGGCTTGATGGTCATACATGGGTAGTTACTAATAAGCTGTGCACCTGTTTCTGTCATCCACCAGTTATCATGAATTCGCTTATTAAATACCTTTGCTCCCCATTTAACGACTTCTGGGTTTAACGGCTCCCCAACACTTAACACATGGCGGAGGCTGCTTAGGTCGAATTTCTTTATAAGCTCATCACCTGCACCCATTAGCATCCGGAAGGCGGTAGGAGCACTATACCAAACCGTCACACCAAAATCTTCAATCATTTGATACCATGATTCAGGGCTAAAACGGCCGCCAATAATAACGTTCGACGTTCCTGTTAACCACGGTCCAAAAATCCCGTAGGATGTCCCTGTAACCCAGCCTGGGTCGGCTGTACACCAGTATACATCATCTTCTTTTAAATCAAGTACCCATTTGGCTGTTTGATAATGCTGTATCATCGCATTATGTACATGTAGTACCCCTTTAGGTTTGCCTGTAGAGCCGGAAGTATAATGCAGGATTAGACCATCAGTCCGTTCTACCCATTCAATCTTGAGGTCCTTACTGGCTGATTCAAATTTTCCTAAAAAGTCAATATACTGACCTTGCTCCTCGACATTTTTTCCTACAAGAAGAATATGCTTTAATGCAGGTAAATCTTGAACCGGTACTCGATCCAATAATTCAGGGGTGGTTACTAAAACTTTCGCTTCACTGTCCTGCAAGCGGTCTCGTACAGCCCCTTCCATGAATGCCTCAAATAATGGCCCGACTATAGCACCAAGCTTAATTGCACCTAAAACAGTAAAATAAAGCTCTGGAGACCTAGGCATGAAAATAAATACTCGGTCACCTTTTTCAACATCCCCGTAACTCTTTAATACATTCCCTGCCTTATTTGATAGGTCCTTCATTTCCTTAAAAGTGTATTTCTCATTTCTTGAACTATCACTATAGTATAGGGCAATCTTATTTTTTCGATGGGTTTTCACGTGACGGTCAATGGCCTCATATGCCAAATTAACAAGTCCTGTTTCACTCCAAGAGAATTCTTTTTCTGTTTCCTTCCAGTCAAAATGCTTGTACGTCTCTTCATAATTACTTAGATTATGCTCCCCTTGTACAACTGGCAGCGCTTCCACTTTCATTGCAATCTCCCCCTCTTGGCTAATATGAGATTATTATAGTACAAATAGTAACTATTCACAATTTTAAAAATTTATTCGAGATATTTTTATTGAAAGATTACCTTTATAAATAATTTAGACTTATATATAACAGAAAATTTTGTGAAATCGCTTTCTTACGATAGATTTTATGTATAATAGAATTGAACACTAACGATCTCTCAGGTAGGTGACCGTATGGAACACAAAAAGATATACAATGCAAAACAATTAAAGACTCCTCATGGGAACTTAATAATCGAAGGCCCTATTTCATCGGATAAACTAGCTGGCTATGAATTTCATGAAGACCTTGTTGCATTCCGTCCGCCTGAACAGCAGCATCAGGCTTTAATAGGCATTGCTGAGCTACCGGAAGGGAGAATTATTATTGCAAGACATCAGCAGACAATCGTTGGCTATGTTACATATCTTTATCCCGACCCGCTTGAACGATGGTCAGAAGGCAAAATGGACAATTTAATCGAATTAGGTGCCATTGAAGTGATTCCACAATTTAGAGGCTGTTCAGTTGGTAAAAACCTGCTGATTGTTTCGATGATGGATGATGCGATGGAGGATTATATTACAATCACGACAGAATATTATTGGCATTGGGATTTAAAAGGGACCAAATTAAATGTCTGGGATTATCGAAAGGTAATGGAAAAGATGATGAATGCCGGCGGTCTTGAGTGGTATGCCACAGATGACCCTGAAATTTGCTCACATCCTGCCAACTGTCTGATGGCTCGGATGGGGAAAAGGGTTGACCTGGCATCCATTCAAAAGTTTGACCGGTTAAGATTTATGAACCGGTTTATGTATTAATCATTTTCCTGATATTGCTCGGGATAGAGGGTGATTTTCTAATGATAGTAGAAGAAATTATGAAAACAGACGTTGCAACACTTTTTCCGACGGATACAATTGCGGATGCCATAATTGTAATGGAGGCAAGAAAAATCCGTCACATTCCAATCGTTAATGATGAAGGGCATTTAGTTGGCCTGTTAACTGTGGCAAAAATAAGGGAAGCTACTCCCTCCATTTTTCATGCCAATGAACATCCTGAGGATTTAAAAAAGCCATTAGATACGATTATGGAGCGAAATGTCATCACAGGGCATCCGCTCGATTTTGTTGAAGAGATGGCTGGCCTTTTCTACGAACACAAAATCAGCTGCATTCCAATCATTAATGATCGGAAACTTGTGGGAATAGTAACAGAAACGGATTTGCTGCGAACAATGGTTGAGTTAACGGGTGCACATCAACCCGGTTCACAAATCGAAATAAAGGTTCCTAACCTTGCTGGTAAACTTAGCGACATTACTACTGTTATTAAAAATCGGAAAGCGAATATTCTAAGTGTACTTGTATATCCTGACAAAACCGATGAACACTTTAAAATTCTTGTCATCAGAGTACAGACAATGAACCCAACTGCTCTTATTCAGGATCTGAAACAAGCTGGACATCATGTTTTATGGCCAAATCTGCCGGGGATATCCTTATGAGTGATCGCTGCTCCTTTGTATTTTCAGATGAACTGCTGAATTATAAATTCAGCAATCATCACCCTTTTAATCAATTCCGGCTTAAACTAACAGTAGACCTATTAAATAAACTGAATGCTCTAGCTCCTGAACAAATTGTCCCGCCAAAAATGGCATCTGAAGAAGAGTTAGCCCTTATCCATGATCGTAGTTACATAGAGGCTGTAAAAAAAGCTGGGCAAGGACAACTTCTGAATGAAATAGCTGAAAACTATGGCTTGGGTACCGAAGATACCCCTATTTTCTCTAATATGCATGAAGCAAGTTCCTTATTGGTTGGCGGTACATTAACGGCTGTTGATCAAGTAATGACAGGTAAGGCACTCCATGCTCTCCATCTTGGAGGAGGATTGCATCACGGCTTTCGTGGAAAAGCATCTGGATTTTGCATTTATAATGACAGCTCGGTAGCGATTAAATATTTACAGGAAAAGTACAATGCACGCGTATTATATGTTGATACGGATGCCCATCACGGCGATGGTGTTCAATGGTCGTTCTATGATGACCCAAATGTGTGTACCTTGTCGATTCATGAAACAGGAAGATATTTGTTTCCTGGGACAGGAAACATCAATGAGCGAGGTCAAGGAAGGGGCTACGGCTATTCCTTTAACATCCCTGTCGATGCCTTTACTGAAGATGAATCATGGCTCCATGCTTACACACAATCCATTAAAGAAGTTGCTGAGTTTTTTAAACCAGATGTTATCCTAACCCAAAATGGTGCCGACTCACATTATTATGATCCCTTAACACACTTATCAGCAACAATGAAAATCTATCGGGAAATACCTAAGCTTGCCCATGAAATTGCCCATCAATATTGTAACGGGAAGTGGATTGCAGTCGGCGGCGGCGGTTATGACATATGGCGCGTGGTTCCAAGGGCATGGGCACTTATTTGGCTTGAAATGACAGAAAACTCAAATTGTTATGGCAGCTTACCGGAAGAATGGCTCAATCAGTGGCAAAAGGAATCACCTGTCATATTGTCAAAAGAATGGGATGACCCTGATGATTTATATACTCCGATCCCACGCAAAGCTGAGATAACCGAAAAGAATTTACTTACACTTGAAAAAGCACTTTATCCAATTCGTAATCATCAAAAGAGTGAATCAATGTAAGAAAAGCGAAAGCGCCGTTTAGCATATTTAATAGAAATGGGTTGGCATATTTGCCAACCCATTTTCTTTATTTTGTTGATTGTCGCTGTTCAATCCGATGTGGAAGAACAACGATATGCTCTTCAGTTTTTTCTTTATTCATTAATTTGGTTAATAGCCTCATCGCAACTGCACCAATATCATATAACGGCTGGATTATCGTTGTAAGCTGTGGACGAACCATAAGTGACAGTCTTGTATTGTCTGATGTGATGACCTCAAAGTCTTCAGGAATACTATACCCTTTATCCTCTGCCCCATGAACAATCCCTAGAGCCATTTCATCAGCACCAACTAAAATAGCAGTTGGCCTCTCTTTAGCTTCTAATAATTTTTCGAAGGCCTCAATACCGGAGTCGTACGTATAATCTCCTTCAACAACAAGCTCCTCATTATATGGCAGCCCGGATTCCTGAAGTGCCCGTTGATACCCTTTAAGTTTTTTCTGCGCATTTTTTGGTTCATGAAGCGGTCCAACAACAAAAGCAATATTTTTATGGCCTTTGTTAATGAATTCCTTAACAGAATCAAAAACGGCTTCTTCATAATCAATATTTACAGAAGGAATTTGAGTCGACTCTTCAATAGAGCCTGCAAGAACGATTGGCACCGGTGATTTTGCAAATTCCTCTACATGATCAGCAGTAATATTTCCTCCCATAAAAACAATTCCATCCACTTGTTTACCAAGCATGGTATTAAGTAAATGTAATTCCTTTTCTTTGTTTTGGTCGGAATTGCTTAAAATAATATTGTATTTATACATTGTTGCAATATCTTCAATACCTCGCGCTAATTCAGCAAAGAAGATATTGGAGATATCCGGAATGATGACACCCACAGTTGTTGTTTTTTTGCTCGCTAATCCTCTTGCTACTGCATTTGGACGATAGCCTAATCTTTCAATAACTTCTAACACTTTTTTGCGGGTTACTGGTTTTACATTTGGATTTCCATTGACTACACGGGAAACGGTCGCCATTGATACATTTGCTTCCCTAGCTACATCATAAATAGTGATATTCACCTATAACACTCTCCTAAAACCTACATTGTTTTCTTTATTTTACAACAGCATGTGTAAACTTAGTCATTTTTGTTTTTTCTAGCTCCAGCGTCGTGCGACTAGCGTATTAGCACTTTCCTCCTAACAATAAGTCAACATCGAATAGAGTTTAGCTCCGTGTTTCCTTCATCTCATACGGAGTGGTCTAATCCATACGTCGCTAAACGGACGCTTCCGCCATTCTCGTTTGTGAGAACATAAACAATCTTAAATATGTATTTAATGATACGATAAGAATAGTAAAGCCGCAATTGCCTTTGTCAATATTTTTTTGAAAAATTCCTTTTTCATTCAAAAAAACCTTCTGCAAAGATACTGCAGAAGGTTTTTAAGTATCACTGAACTTCGATAACTGTCTTGCGCCAGCACCCAGCGGCTAGTGTACGCCGCTAAACGGGTTATTCCGCTTGTCTTATATTCTTACAAAGTTTGACGCGAGCAATTCACTATAGAATTTGTCAAATTGGTTAAGATCCATTTGCTGTTGTGAATCAGAAAGGGCTACGGCAGGATCCGGATGAACTTCAGCCATAACGCCGTCAGCGCCGATAGCAATCGCAGCCTTCGCACAAGGGAGCAGCAAATCTCTTCTACCTGTAGAGTGCGTAACGTCTACCATTACTGGCAAATGTGTTTCTTGTTTTAAAATAGGAACTGCTGAAATATCTAGCGTATTTCTTGTTGCTCGTTCATATGTTCTAATTCCGCGCTCACAAAGTATGATTTGTCCATTTCCTTGTGCCATAATATATTCCGCGGCATTGATAAATTCTTCTATCGTAGCTGAAATCCCTCTTTTTAACAAAACAGGCTTATTAACTGCACCTGCAGCTTTTAGCAATTCAAAGTTCTGCATATTACGGGCACCAATTTGAATGACATCAATATAATCGATGGCCATTTCAATATCAGCCGGATTCACAATCTCACTGATGACTGCCATATCAAAATCATCTGCCACACGTTTTAAAATTTTTAGCCCCTCTACTCCTAAACCTTGGAAATCATATGGAGAAGTTCTTGGTTTATAGGCACCGCCACGAAGGAGCTTTAGGCCTTTTTCCTTCATCGCTTTTGCTACAGTTGCTACTTGCTCATATGACTCTACTGCACAAGGGCCAAACACGAAATGCTGCTTTCCATCGCCAATATTTTCACCTTTTAACGTAACAATTGTATTTTCAGGCTTCTTCTTTCTGGAAACAAGCAACGCTTTTTCATGATCATCTTTTTGCAAATCTAATCCTGCTTTAAAAATTTCCTTGAAAAGATGATCGATTGTTGAATTTTCAAAAGGCCCATCGTTATGCTCTTTAATTACTTCAAGCATTTTTCTTTCGCGGACTGGATCGTATCGGTACACCCCTTGATTACCTTTAACTCGTCCAATCTCTTGGACGAGCTGAGCTCTTTCGTTAATTAGCCTCAACAATTCTAAGTTAAGTTCATCCATACGCGTCCTTAATTGATCCAATTCATTTTTGACCATTATTCGTCCCCGTCCTTCCTTTGCAAATCATTTATCACCCGAGTATATCGATGTATTTTCTGGCATAAGTAGATGATTTACAAGCTTAAAGTTATAATTTTTAAATTTTTTAATAATTAGGCTTTATTATAGCTGAAATGGTTTCCTTTGTCATCTATTTTTTCTTTATTAATTAAACGCTTTTAAGCACTAAAGTAAATTAATGTATTGTAGAATATGTTATGTTATTCATCTCACATTGTATCCATTTATAAAAAATTATTTTATATAATGAAGAGGATGAACCCATCATCCTCTTTGATGTTTATTGATTTTGACTGCTGGCACTTGCGAGAGATATATTGGTGATTTTCCAGTGAGAGGCATTCCATAATACTTCTCCGTTTACAAAAAGCATAGCTTGCGGTGACTCGTGCTTAATCTGAAATCTTTCCGCGATCTCGTTAGAAAATGCTCGTGAATCCTGAACAGCTAAATAATAGGTTGGTACATCTTGATTTTCATTTGAAAATTTTTCGTATTCCTTATAAGCAGCATGACTAATTGGACATGTTAAACTATGCTTCAAAAGATAAAATTTACTATCATTTGTAATTATTTGATCAAATTGTTCAATTGATTCAATTTTTTCAAGCATTCTTATAACCTCCAGTTAGAAAAGCGGAAGCGCCTTGACCAGGGGCTTATTGCCCCGAGCCCCTAGGCACTGAAGCTAGACATAAAATAAATAAACGGTGAAGTAATTTTATCACTTCACCGTTTTTATCACAAATAATTTTGTTACTAGTTATTAAATTTTGACCCTGCTTTCTTCCTCGTCAAAAGCCTTTTGTGCTTCTTCTAATTTTTTTCTTATTTCATTGCTGTCCAAAGATTTGATTTCAATCGATTTTTTAGCCCTTGGATTTTCTTTTGGGTTATGAATTGGAATATACGTTAATTCGGATCCTTCCACGATTTCATCTGTACTTGCTGCTTTTCCTTTTACCTTATTTAATAGTCCCGTGGATTGTTTAACTACTCCCTGAGAAAGTGAGGAAGTTTTAGACACAAATTCATTGCTTTTATTCATAACATTTTCCCGAAATTGACCTGTCTTATCCATGATCGAACCTGCTTGATTACTTAAGGTAATTCGAAGCTCTTTACCCGACTTTGGAGCCAAAAGAAGTGCAGCGGCGGCTCCGACTACCCCGCCGATTAGTGCACCGAGTAAAAAGCTATTGGAAGACTCCTCATTGCGGTTTTGATTCGTTTCTCTTGATTCATATTCTCTACTGGACATTTTTTTACCTCCTTTGTTTAATGTGCCCTAGCCCTTTGTTTTTCCTTTGAACTTAAGTCATCCTTTCCTTGCTTTCTTGCCTGCCACTTATCCTTTAATTCAAGGAAAATATTACTCCATTGAACAATTTGCGAAATTTTCTCTTTACTCTCTTCTACCTGCTGATCAACTGAATTGGTTATATTCTGCAGTGTTCCATTAAATTTTGAAACCGTTGTACCAACATCCTTTACAGCATCTACCACACTATTCAAACTTTCCGATTTCTGCTGAATATCTTCAGCAAGTGCATTTGTTTTTTGTAAAAGTAAAGTGGTTTCCGTTGTAACGCCGTTCAATTGTTTTTCTAATCCCGTCAATGTGTTCGAAACGCTGGTAAGTGTAACTTGAAGTGATTTGAGCGTTTTCGATAAATAGATGACAAGCACAAAAAATGCAATTGCTATCAAGGCTACGCTTAAGTATAAAATAATTTGCATCGTGCACCTCCGCCTTAATCCTATCATTATGTATTACCTATCCAGTAAGGATATAAACCTCGCTAATTATCTTATACTACTTCCATATTTTTGTCTTGTTTTCCTGCAATTTATTTAAAAATTTCATTGTTTTTTCAACTTTCTCACATCATTCGGTTACAATAGAATTGTATTCTATTTATTTTGTTGGAGGCGTTAGTGTTGAAAGATCCTCGTATTGAGAAACTGGCTAAAAATTTAATTAATTATTCGGTGCAGCTTCAAAAGGGTGAAAAGTTGTTAATTGAAAACTTTGGATTACAGCGCGAACTTGTTACAGCCCTTGTTAAAGAGGCTTATGCAGCAGGAGGTTACCCATTTGTTCTTCTAAAAGACCACCAAGTCGACCGCTCATTGCTATTAGGTGCAGAGGAAGAGCAATTTAGCATGATGGCTGAATTTGAAGCAAATGTAATGAGTAAAATGGATGCATACATAGGTCTCCGCTCAGGTGATAACATCAATGAGCATGCAGATGTCCCTGATGATAAAATGAAAATCCACGGTAATACCATTGGCAAAAAGGTTCACCGTGATATTCGCGTTCCGAAAACCAAATGGGTGGTTCTTAGATATCCAACCTCAAACATGGCTCAATTAGCAAAAATGAGTACAGAGGGATTTGAAAACTTTTACTTTGATGTATGTAACTTGGATTACAGTAAAATGGATCAAGCGATGGACAGCCTTGTGGAATTGATGAACCGAACAGACAAAGTACGTATCACGGGTCCCGGAACAGACCTCAGCTTCTCGATTAAGGATATTCCAGCGATTAAATGTGCCGGCAGATTAAATATCCCTGATGGGGAAGTTTACACTGCTCCTGTGCGTGATTCGGTTAACGGAGTAATCACATATAATACACCATCCCCATACCAAGGATTTACGTTTGAAAATGTGAAGCTAACTTTTAAAGATGGGAAGATTGTCGAAGCAGAGTCCAATGATTCAAGCCGAATTAATAAAATCTTTGATACAGACGAAGGGGCACGCTTTGTTGGGGAATTTGCAATTGGGGTAAATCCTTTTATTCTGAATCCAATGCAAGACATTTTATTTGATGAAAAAATTTGTGGCAGTTTCCACTTTACTCCTGGGCAATGTTATGATGATGCCTTTAATGATAACCATTCTAATATCCATTGGGATATGGTAAATATTCAACGTCCGGAGTACGGCGGCGGGGAAATCTATTTTGATGATGTATTAATCCGCAAAGATGGATTGTTCGTTTTACCTGAATTAGACGTATTGAACCCGGAAAATCTTAAGTAAAAAGAAAGGATGCCAACTACATGATGGCATCCTTTCTTTTTTATAATAGTTGTTTTTCGTACGATTCCTGAAATTTTTGGATGTCTCCTGCACCCATAAAAATAATGACACTGTTGGCATATTCGTTTAATACGAAAGTATTTTCTTCTGAAATGATTTCAGACCCAGCAACTTTATCTTGTAAGTCTTTTATTGTCAGCTTACCATGGTTTTCCCTGGCTGATCCAAAAATCTCACATAAATATGCTTTATCTGCCAGCCTTAGGCTTTCAGCAAAATCCTCCAAAAATGCTTGCGTCCTCGTGAAGGTATGCGGCTGGAATACCGCAATTATCTTCCGGTCAGGATATTTCTGCTTGGCCGCCTCGATGGTTGCTTTAATTTCAGTTGGATGATGGGCATAATCATCAATTAAGATTTGTGAACCGATTCTTTTTTCAGAGAATCTTCTTTTTACACCTTGAAACGTTTGCAAATGTTCCTTCACTATCTCTACATCAATTTCTTCGTAATGACATAAACCAATGACCGAAAGTGCATTTAACACACTATGGTCACCGAAGGTCGGTATGGAAAATGTATTATAGAAGGTATTGCGAATAAAGACATCAAAACTCGTTCCATGGGTTGTTTTCACAAGGTTTTTAGCCTGGTAATCATTTTCCTCGCCAAACCCATAAAATAACACTGGAACCTTCGCCTGGATTTTTTGCAGGTGTTCGTCATCCCCAAAAGCAAATATTCCTTTTTTCACTTGAACAGCCATCTCTTGAAAGGCCGAAAATACATCATCAATATTGGCAAAATAATCAGGGTGATCAAAATCGATGTTTGTCATAATTGCATAGTCCGGAAAGTACGATAAGAAATGTCTTCTGTATTCACAAGCTTCAAATACAAAATACTCTGCACCTTCTTCGCCTTTACCTGTTCCGTCACCGATTAAAAAGGATGTAGGTTTTGCACCTGCTATTGTATGTGCAAGCAAGCCTGTAGTGGATGTTTTTCCGTGCGCACCAGTAATGGCAATGCTTGTAAAGTTTTGCATAAAATCGCCTAAAAAGCGATGGTAACGTACTATAGGAAGGCCAAGCTTCATTGCCTCTTGAATTTCTTCATGGGTATCAGGAAATGCATTTCCTGCAATAATGGTCAATCCCGGCTTGATATTTTCCTTTTGAAAGGGAAGGATAGTGATCCCTGATTTTTCAAGGCCATCCTGGGTAAAAAAGTGTTTTTCGACATCGGAGCCTTGCACCTGAAATTTCATATCATGTAGAACTTGTGCGAGCGCACTCATTCCAGACCCCTTAATACCTACAAAATGGTAAATAGTCATTGAAGAACCTCCAACCAAACGTAATACTGTAAAACAGTATATGACATCTGTCTGTATTTGCTAATTGTCTTGAGAATCTCTGAAACGTTATAGATTTATTATTCATTAATGAAAATCATTTAATTATTATACCATTATTCTTTTGTAAAAACTATTTGCGGCTTACAATCGCCCGTTGTGGTCCATTTTTTTATTTTTCCCAGTAAACAAAGAGTATAAAAGCTTACAAAAATGTCCTAATCTTGAATAGTTTCCAAATCAGCCTCGGTTATTAATACGTCACGCGGCTTGCTTCCATTAGCACTTGAAATATATCCGTTTTGCTCTAACATATCCATTAATCTAGCCGCTCGATTATAGCCGATTTTAAAGCGCCTTTGTAAGCTGGAGGTGGAAGCACCGCCTTGGTCAACAATAAATTCACAGGCCTCATAAAAAAGTTCATCTTCATCTTCGGTTACTTGCGCCTTTTTAAGCAGTTCCTCTTGCTCAAACAAGTACTCAGGCTCCCTCTGCTCTCTTACATGGGCAACTACCATATCAATTTCTTCATCTGATACATACGTTCCCTGTAAGCGGACAGGTTTCGATGAGCCGTTTTCCAAAAATAGCATATCACCGCGGCCAAGCAATTTTTCTGCCCCACTAATATCAATAATCGTGCGTGAATCCACCTGTGAAGAAACCGAAAAGGCAATCCGAGTTGGAATATTGGCCTTTATAAGCCCTGTTATAACGTCAACAGATGGTCTCTGTGTTGCAACAATAAGATGAATACCGCAAGCTCTTGCTTTTTGAGCAATCCGGCAAATCGCTTCTTCTACGTCTGCCGGCGACATCATCATTAAGTCAGCTAATTCATCGATGATAATGACAATAAACGGAAGCTTATCAGAATAACGTTTATGCTGCATTGCCAGTTCATTGAATCTATTGATGTCCCGAACACCAGTATGAGCAAAAAGCTCGTATCTCCGTTCCATTTCGTCAACAGCCCATTTTAATGCAGCTGTTGCAGCCTTTACGTCAGTAATAACCGGGCTAACGAGGTGTGGAATGCGGTTATATGGCGCAAGTTCCACCATTTTAGGATCAATAAGCAGCAACTTCAAATCTTCTGGACAGGCCTTATATAACAAGCTGACCAAAATAGAGTTAATACATACACTCTTGCCCGACCCTGTCGCACCAGCAATTAATCCATGGGGCATTTTCTTCAAGTCGGTAACAATTGGTTTTCCGGCGATATCAAGCCCCAGCACAGCCGTTAACGGGGATGGGGACTCACGAAAAACGTCTGCCTGTATAATTTCGTTTATTAACACTGGCCTTGATTTTTGATTTGGCACTTCAATCCCAATCGTATGTTTACCAGGGATCGGAGCTTCAATCCGGATATCTCGGGCCGCCAAACTTAACTTAATATCATCGCTTAAGTTTGTTATTTTATTTACTTTTACGCCTGGCTCCGGCTGCACCTCAAAGCGGGTGACGGACGGGCCTTGTGTCACATTAACTACACTTGCTCCGACGTTAAAGTTTTGTAATGTTTGGTTTAAAAGTTCTTCTTGTTCTTGTAACCATTCATGATCCCTTATCTCTGTTACAGGAGGGTTTAACAAATTAGATTTTGGGAATACATATAACCCATCTTCCTGGATTTCTTCTCTATTTACTGTTGGTTCAATTACCGGATTAATTGGTTCTGCTGGCTTTTTCTCTGCAGATTGTAATGACTGCTTTTCCAGTTTCATTTTCCGGTTTTTTTCTTCCCATTTTTGTTTATCCTGCTTTAACATCATCACATTGAAAGGTAGACGCGAACGTTTTGGTGCAGATGGTTCAGGTTCAGGAACAGTCGCTTCCATTTCTTCAGTGTGCTTAATATCGTTTTTTATTTCTCCAAGTGAAGTTTCTTTAGCCGGATAGATTTCTTTCATTAAAGGAGATGTTGAAACTTTCATAACCACTTCTTCTTGCTCGCTTATGGGGTTATTCACAAAAACATCATCTTCATTTTCAATTTGTGGGAGAGGGGCTGTTTCAGGTATTGTTTCTATTTCAGCAACTGGAGTTACTAATTCAGTTCCAGGTATGGTCTCCGTCGCCATAATTGGAGTTTCAAACTCCCTTTCCGGTATGGTCTCTGTTGCCGCAACTGGAGTTTCAAACTCCCTTTCCGGTATGGTCTCTGTTGCCGCAACTGGAGTTTCAAACTCCCTTTCATGTATGGTCTCTGTTGCCGTAATTGGCGTTGTGATCGCAGTTTCACTTATTACCTCTTCTGCCACAACGAGCTGCTCCAGCTGATTTTTAAAATCCTCATTTAAAAAGTGGCTCAATTCATGCTCCACAATTGTATCCGTCTTTTTAGGTCTATTAAATCCAAAAACAGGCGAAGGAATTTCAGTGGGATGAAACGGTCCCCGTGCTCTTGGTGAATATTCTTTCAATTTTTTAGGCATTTCTTTTTTTACAGGCGGTACTTCAGGTTTTTCTGTCTTCCTTGGCTTTTCTGGGAGCCTCTCTGACCTTTTTGGAGCTAAGCTTCCCTGCCTTTCCTTTTGAAGGGTCTTTGGCGGACGCGATTGAGGTTTACCGCCTTTAGGGTATTGATAAGAAATTCTCGTATCTAAATCCTTTAGACTCTCATTTTGACTGTAAGGCAAAAGGCTATCCGGGTTATGATTATGTATAATGTAATCGTTAAATTCTTCTTCCTCATCTTTTTTAAACTTTTGAAAAAAGTTTTGGATCCAACTCAAAACTATCACTCTTTCTGCTTCATCTATCATTCTATTTTATCAGTAATTAATATTTTTTCGAGATAATTCTTTAGAATGAGTCGAAATAAATGTTCCATTTGGATATATACGGAATGTTTTCATGAAAAAAGACCACTTTTTGATGTGATCTTCTTTCTCCTTAATTTCATTTATTTTTTCCTAAAATAAAAATCGGTTCTAATTCCCCATCTTCATAGTAAAATGACAAAGCCGTAATCGGCACCCGTCCGTTTGCAAAAAAGCTCATCGCCATCTGGGCAATGACATCATAGCCCCTGTCATTACGAATATCGGCTATAATTAACACATCATTGTGTGGAACAGCAAGCACCATTTTCCCCTTAATCCGTTTCTCAATATCATTAAGGAATCCCTTATTTAATACCCTGCTGGCATCATATCCATCGTTTGTGTTTAGAAAATAAAAGATGTTCCCGGCCACCTGATCCTCTTTTAGTGAAGTTGAAAGTGACCTTATATTAAATAAGGCAATTTCCTTAATCCTGCTGGCTTCCCACCCCTCTTTTTCCATGATTCTCGCATCAATCAAACGATAGGTTTTCCCCATGTCATAGGCATAATAAATCTTAGTTTCGGCGGTATGTTCGTCAATCAAGAATGGGATACCTTCCTCCGCGTCAGTTGGAAAGGACGCGGAGCGAATGACAGGAAATATCTTTTTCTCATGATCCGTTAACTGAATGGGATCCTCCATAGCCCGAAGCCCTTCTTCGACATAATAAACTATCTCATCAATCGCCTTTTCTTTTTCTATATTCCATTTAGCTATGATTCCTGGTAATGAAACCGTAATTCCTTTACCGATTAATTCACTCTCGATTCGGAGCTGATCTTTTTCACGGTCATAGGAAATCACTCTGTCTTGCCCGGCTAAGCGCGTCTCTAATTCACGCCGCATTTTTTTGCTATCCATTTTCATAATAAACCCACCATTTCTAGGAGCTGTGTATCTTATTGTACATGAAAAAATCCCCCATCTCAAAATGTAGGGGATTTCTGTCTCGATTATTTTAAGCCGGAAATAAAGGCTTCGATTTCTTCTTGCGTTTTACGGTCTTTACTTACAAAGCGGCCAAGCTCTTTTCCTTTTTCATAGGCGATAAAGCTCGGAATTCCATATACGTCCACTTGTTGGCATAAATCAATAAATTGATCTCGATCAATATGAATAAACATAAATTCAGTAAATTTTGCTTCTATTTCTGGCAGTACAGGTTCGATAAAGCGGCAATCCCCACACCAGTTTGCTGAAAACATAAAGATTGTTTTTGATCCGTCACGAAGTTGTTCAAATTGCTCCATTGACTCTAAATTTTTCAAATTCAACGCCTCCGATTGAAGATATGCTTTTTAGTTAGATTCTTCCCAAATCATAACAGTCTGGCAGCATTTCAGTCCAATGATATGCACCTGATTTTGGAATTCCTTCACGTCTTATGCTGCCCCGACCATGAAATTTTGATAAAGAAAACTCGCCGATTGGCGAAGACAGAGGAGTAGTTGCCCTTATGCCTGATAGGAAAGTTACACTTTCCTATCGGCAAACAAAAAACGAAGGTTTATTCCTTCGCTCAGGCTGTCGAATAACTCTCGGCAGCTTCTTATTTTATTCATTTACTTCAGTAATTCACCGCGTTAATTTAGTATAATATTATTGGTGTATAGGCTTTTAAACAGGTCTGTTGATTGGCGCTCCAGGCACTTCGCTTTCCGCGGGCGTGCCGGGGAGCCTCCTCGTCGCTTCGCTCCTGCGGGGTCTCCCCCTGCCCCGTACTCCCGCAGGAGTCTTCGTGCCTTCCGCGCCAATCAACAGAGTGCTTTCAATAAAGCCCTTCAACTCAACTAATAAATTATAAAAATAAGTGATGAAATCAATGTTTAAGCCAAAAGAGTCAAGCCAAAGTGAATACGAATTTGTATCTATTGATGAATTGGTACCTGATGACCATCTTCTTCGTTTAATTGATAAAAGGGGCTATCTGACCGAAATATCTTCGGAGTAATTGCTCATACACGATATCACCCTACTTGGTTTATTTCCAAAATGGAGATTTACATACGATAAAGAACGAGATCTATACGTTTGTCCAAATAATCAAGAATTAATCTATAGAACAACAACCCTTGAAGGTTACAGAGAATACAAGTCTGATTCGAAGAAATGTCAGAACTGCCCACTACTATCCCAATGTACACGGTCAAAAAATAAGGTAAAAGTGGTAACAAGACATGTATGGGAGGAAAAGGTCAGATTAAATCGCTTGTCTAAATCGGGCAAAATGCTTTATAAATTTAGAAAGGAAAAAATTGAGCGAAGCTTCGCAGACTCAAAAGAGCTGCACGGGCTTCGCTACTGCCAGTTACGGGGATTGAAGAATGCAAGTGAACAGGCTCTTCTTACTGCAGCCTGTCAAAATATAAAAAAGATTGCAACACAATTAGCAAGGT
>Ga0213822_1001127_pt1 | contig 16191 bp, 10 predicted proteins | sample MC6MC0908MG_FD_179872 | JGI IMG/M metagenome (GOLD analysis project Ga0213822, IMG submission 179872) | Enriched soil aggregate microbial communities from Iowa State University, Ames, United States - MC6-MC0908-MG | ecosystem: Environmental > Terrestrial > Soil > Unclassified | place: USA: Iowa...
GCCGGCCTACAAGCACATGGGCGCGCGCAGCGGCTACACGCTGCTGACCGGCCTGTTCGTCGGCATCGGCGGCATGCTCGGCATCATTTCCGGGCTGGTGCAGTGGCTGCCGCTGGCGGTACTGGCGCCGATCATCGTGTACGTGTCGATCGACATCACCACCCAGGCGTTCCAGGCCACCCCGCGCCAGCATGCCGGTGCGATGGTGCTGGGCTTCCTGCCGTCGGCGGCCTACCTGCTGGCGATCAAGGCGCCGGGCTGGATTCCGGCCGAGCAGATGGGCGCGCTGCTGACCCACGTCGATGGCCACGGCCTGCCGGAGCTGGCGGTGATCTTCGCGCTGGGCAACGGCTTCATCATCACCTCGATGCTGTGGATCGCCACCGTCGCGGCGATGGTCGATGGCCGTCTGCGTCGCGCCTGCGGCTTCCTGCTGGTGGCTGCGGTGCTCACCCTGTTCGGCCTGATCCATTCGGTGGATCCGCGCGGCGGCATCTACCTGCCGTGGGATCTGCAGGGCCTGGCCCGCGTCATCAGCTGGCAGTTCGCCGGCGCCTATGTGGCGCTGGCCATCCTGCTGGGGCTGCTGTCGCTGCAGAAGCAGGCGGTGAAGCCGCTGGCTGAAAACGCCCATTGACCGGTAGCGCCGGGCCATGCCCGGCGCTGGGTTGCGCTGCCGCCGGGCATGGCCCGGCGCTACTTCTCGCCATCCAGTTCCGGGTAATGCCGGAAGATACCGTTGGTGTTGAAGGGCAGCCGCCGCTCCGAAGCGAGATAGGCGGCGATGCCGGGCCGTTGTTCCACCCGATCCTTCAGCGCGCGCAGCAGTGGCAACGTCGGCCACAGCGCCTGCATGCGGCGTGGAAACATATAGTCCAGCCCGCTCAGCAACTGGAACAGCGACAGGTCCACGTAGGAGTGTTCGCGCAGCGGGTGGCGACCGCCATTGGCCTTCAGCACCTGCTCGAAGTAGCCAAGGAATTTCGGCAGGCGCTCATCGCGCATCGCTGCCGCGCGCGCCCTGGCCTCGGTCTTCTGGTCTTCGTAGTACTTCGACGCGGCGATCGGATGGTGGGTGTCGTGCACTTCGGCCACCAGATCGGCGATGGTCAGCTGCAACTGCAGCGCCTGCATGCGCCGCGAGGCGGCCTGCGGAACCAGATCCAGCGTCGGGCCCAGGAAATCGAGAATGGCCGCGACCTGTGCGATGACCTGTCGCCCCGCCTTCAGGAACGGTGGCGCGAAAGGTTGCGCACCTTCGCTGTGGCCATCGAGGAACGGCTGCATCACGGCGTCGCCGTGCACACGCGCCATGTCCACGTAATCGGCGCCGGCATCTTCCAGCGCCAGCCGCACGAATTCGCCACGGCCCTGGATGCCGGTCCAGTAGTACAGCGCGTACTGCATGAAGGCTTCTCCACCCAACGGGAACAGCAGGGTCGCGCGTACCGCGCAAAGCAGGCGTGAACCACAACGGCAGCGGAATGGCTGGGGAACCCCGCCGAATCAGGGCAGTCACACTTTGTCCATGCAGGTGAAAAGCGAGGTTCTGCATCATGCAGAGTGGAAAAGCAGTCTGGCCCTGGGTTCTGGGCGTGGTGGTGGTGGGCGGCGCGGGCACGTGGTTGTTCCGCGACCAGTTGCAGCATCTGGCAGATGGCGTAGCGGTGCCGGTGCAATCCACTCCGACCTCGGCAGGCGCCGCACCGAAGCCCGCTGCTCCCCAGGAACCCGCGCCCTCTCCGATCAAGCATCCGCTGGATTCGGAGGCCGCCGCCGACCCGGCACTGCCATCACTGGCCGACAGCGATGCCGCCGCCTGGAGCACATTGAGCGGACTGTTCAAGGGCGAGCGCGCGTTGACTGCGCTGCTGCGCGATCACCTGATCCAGCGCCTGGTCACCCAGGTCGACAACCTGGACAAGGCCAGTGTGCCGCCTACCGCGCTGGCCTTCCGGCCGCTACCGGGCAGCCTGCAGTTGGAGCCGGGCGAGGGCGGCGAACGCATCGCCGCGGCCAATGCAGCGCGCTATGCGCCCTATGTGCAGGCCTTCACTGCGCTCGACCCGGCGGCGGCGGCCCACGCGTACAAGCGCTTCTATCCGTTGATCCAGCAGGCGTATGTAGATCTGGGCCGTCCTGACGGGTATTTCAATGATCGCCTGGTAACGGTGATCGACCACCTGCTGGACACCCCGGAGCTGGCCCAGGCGCCTCTGCTGCAGCGCGATGAGCGCGGCCGCTACCGCTTCGCCGATGCCACCCTGCAGTCGCGCTCGATCGGGCAGAAGGCCTTGCTGCGCATGGACGTGGCGCAGGCGCGGGCGGTCAAGCAGCAGCTGCGGGCGATCCGGGCCGCGATCACCCATTGAGGCCTCCAGCGTGCAGATCTGATCCGGATCAACGCGCCGACAACACCGCTTCCGGCATGCTGGCCACAGGCTGACTGGCCTTCGAATGCAGTCGCAGCCACCCTTGAAACGGGGTGGGGCAACCGCATCTTTCCAGCATCGCCGGCGCGGGCCGGCCAAGATGACCGATGAGGTTTCGCAATGCGGATGGACAAGCTCACCTCGCGTTTCCAGCAGGCGCTGGCAGACGCGCAGTCGCTGGCGGTAGGCCGCGACAACAGCATCATCGAACCGGTGCACGTGTTCAGTGCCCTGCTGGACCAGCAGGGTGGCAGCACCCGGCCGCTGCTGGCCCAGGCCGGCGTCAACGTGCCGGTGCTGCGCGAACGCCTGGACGAGGCGCTTGAAGCGCTGCCGAAGGTGTCCGGCCAGGCCGGCAACCTGTCGATCGGCAACGACCTCAACCGCCTGCTCAACCACACCGACAAGCTGGCCCAGCAGAACGGTGATGCCTTCATCGCCAGCGAGTGGTTCGTGCTGGCCGCGCTGGAAGACGGCGGTACGCTGGGCATGGCGATGCGCGCTGCCGGTGCCGACAAGGCGCGCCTGCAGACCGCCATCGACAAACTGCGTGGTGGCGAGAACGTGCAGTCGGAGAACGCCGAAGAGCAGCGGCAGGCGCTGGAGAAATACACCATCGACCTGACCGCACGCGCCGAGAGCGGCAAGCTCGACCCGGTGATCGGTCGCGACGAAGAAATCCGCCGCACCATCCAGGTGCTGCAGCGTCGCACCAAGAACAACCCGGTGCTGATCGGCGAACCCGGCGTGGGCAAGACCGCGATCGTCGAAGGCCTGGCCCAGCGCATCATCAATGACGAAGTGCCTGAAGGCCTGCGCGGCAAGCGCGTGCTGTCGTTGGACATGGGCGCGCTGATCGCCGGCGCGAAGTTCCGCGGTGAATTCGAAGAGCGCCTGAAGGGCGTGCTCAACGACCTGGCCAAGAGCGAAGGGCAGATCATCCTGTTCATCGACGAGCTGCACACCATGGTCGGCGCGGGCAAGGCCGACGGCGCGATGGATGCCGGCAACATGCTCAAGCCGGCACTCGCGCGCGGTGAACTGCACTGCGTCGGTGCGACCACGCTGGACGAGTACCGCAAGTACATCGAAAAGGACGCAGCACTGGAGCGCCGCTTCCAGAAGGTGTTCGTGGGCGAGCCGACGGTGGAGGACACCATCGCGATCCTGCGTGGCCTGAAGGAAAAGTACGCGGTGCACCACGGAGTGGAGATCACCGACCCGGCCATCGTCGCTGCGGCCACGCTGTCCAACCGCTACATCACCGACCGCCAGCTGCCGGACAAGGCCATCGACCTGATGGACGAGGCCGCATCACGGCTGCGCATGGAGATCGATTCCAAGCCGGAGGAACTGGACCGGCTGGAACGTCGTCTTATCCAGCTGAAGATCCAGCGCGAGATGCTGAAGAAGGAAAAGGACGACGCTTCGCGGCAGCGCCTGGCCGATCTGGAAAACGATATCGATGCGCTGGAGCGCGAGTTCTCCGATCTCAACGAAGTCTGGAAATCGGAGAAGGCCGCGCTGCAGGGCACGACCAAGATCAAGGAACAGGTCGAGCAGGCCAAGGTTGAACTGGAGTCGGCCCAGCGCCGGCAGGATTTCGCGCGCATGAGCGAGATCCAGTATGGCGTGCTGCCGCAGCTGGAAAAGCAGCTGGCCGCCGCCCAGGAAGTGGAGAACCACGACTTCAAGCTGGTGCAGGACCGTGTCACCGACGAGGAGATCGCCGAGGTCGTCTCGCGCTGGACCGGCATCCCGGTCAACAAGATGCTCGAAGGCGAGCGTGACAAGCTGCTGCGCATGGAAGAGGTGCTGCACAACCGCGTGGTCGGCCAGGAAGAGGCGATCAAGGTGGTGTCCGACGCGGTGCGTCGTTCGCGCGCTGGCTTGTCCGATCCGAATCGACCGGGGGGATCGTTCCTGTTCCTCGGCCCGACCGGCGTGGGCAAGACCGAACTGTGCAAGTCGCTGGCCGAGTTCCTGTTCGACAGCGCCGACGCGATGATCCGCATCGACATGAGCGAGTTCATGGAGAAGCACAGCGTCGCACGCCTGATCGGTGCGCCTCCCGGCTACGTGGGCTATGAGGAAGGCGGTTACCTCACCGAGGCCGTGCGCCGTCGCCCGTATTCGCTGATCCTGCTGGACGAGGTGGAAAAGGCGCATCCGGATGTGTTCAACATCCTGCTGCAGGTGTTGGACGATGGTCGCTTGACCGATGGCCAGGGCCGCACGGTGGACTTCCGCAATACCGTCATCGTGATGACCTCCAACCTGGGTTCGCACCAGATCCAGGACATGAGCGGCGATGACACGCCGGAGGCCTACACGCAGATGAAGGCGGCGGTGATGGGCGTGGTGCAGGCGCACTTCCGTCCGGAGTTCATCAACCGGTTGGATGACATCGTGGTGTTCCATCCGCTGGACAAGCAGCAGATCAAGCAGATCGCGCGCATCCAGATGCGTGGCCTGGAAAAGCGCCTGGCCGAGCGTGGCCTGAAGCTGGTGGTGTCCGATGCAGCGTTCGACCTGCTCGGCAACGTCGGCTTCGATCCGGTCTACGGTGCGCGTCCGCTGAAGCGTGCGATCCAGGCACAGCTGGAAAACCCGCTGGCGCAGAAGATCCTGTCCGGTGCGTTCGTCAACGGCGATACCATCGAAGTGGGCAACGACGGCGGCCATCTGGTGTTCGCCAAGGCCTGATGCGTGCAACGGGGCGCTGCATGATCGCAGCGCCCCGTCTCTTTGGCAGCGCGAACGTCGGTGTCCGACGCTCGCCGGCCATGCTCAGAACCGGTGCGTATACCCGGTCATCAACCCGAACTGGTTTGCCTTCTGCACGATCGGGCTGTCGGCGGCGTCGCCGAGCAGGCGGGTGCCTTCCACGGCGATGTACCAGTTGCCGTTGCGACCAGCACGATGGCTCCATTTCATGCCCAGCCCGGCGCTGACCAGGCCGGCCTTGGGCTTGTGCTGGGCGAACCCGGTGCGAGCGGCCTGGTCGGGGCTGACGCCGTACCAGGTCTGCATATAGCCGCGGTTGCCGTAGTCGGTGGAGACGCTGCCGCTGACCACGCCACCGGCCAGATCGAACAGCGGCATCTCCAGGTTCAGGTGGATCTGCTGGGTGGCAAGGCCGTTGTCGCCCTTGTCGTCGTCTTTCATCGTGTATTGCCAGGAACCACTCAACACCGCCTCACCCAGCGTATAGCCAGCCGCCAGGCCGACCAAGGGCCGGGTATCGATATCGCCCATGCCACGCAGGAAGTCCGAGCCGCCGAGGATCGAGTTCTTCTCGCGTCGGCTGCCGCTGCCGCCGACGTAGGCACGCACGCGGGTGTGTTCGCCGATCGCCGTGCCCCAACCCGCACCGCTGGTACCCAGAAACCAGCCGCCCGGCGAAGTCACGTCGAACGACAGCGTCGGTGCGGCCTGGAATTCCTCGCTGCCGCTGTAGCGCGGGGCAACGCCGCCACCGGCGGCAAGCTCAAAGGTCCATTGATCCTCCTTGGCATGCGCTGTGGACGTTGCGAACAAGGGCAGCAGGGCCAGGCCGAGCAGGGTGGGGAAACGGCGACGGTGGGACATGGCAACTCTCTACAGTGGGAGGAAATGCAGTGCGCGCATCCGGCGCGTGCTGCTGGGTCGACAGCGTGGCGGGATGCCACCGACCAATCCGTCCGCAGTTGTGCGGGAGTTGTAAGCAACTGTAAGCGCGGCCCGTGGCGTTCAGCTGGCAGCCAGTGGCCAGTGCATTTCCAGGCGTGCACCGCCCAGGGGCGCGCGTCCCACGCGCAGCTCGCCGTGGTGACGAACCGCGATGCGCCCGGCGATGGCAAGGCCAAGACCAAAGCCGCCGGTGTCGCGGCTGCGGCTGTCATCCAGACGGGTGAACGGGCGCAACACCTTCTCGCGATCGCCTTCGGCAATGCCGGGGCCATCGTCATCCACGCGCAGGCAGGCCTTGCCGGCCACGCTGACCAGTGACACCTCCACACGGGTGCGTGCATAGCGCATCGCGTTGCCGACCAGGTTGCTCAGGGCCAGCTGCAGCAGGCGTGGCTCGGCATCCACGCGTGGCAGCGTGCTGGGCCAGACCTGCAGCACCAGGCCCGCGCGCTCGGCATCGCGCCGTGCGTCTTCCATGCAGGCCTGCAGCCAGTCGTTCGCCTCGATCCGCTGCATGGGCTCGGCGTCGTTGGGATGTTCCAGCCGCTCATAGGCCAGCAGTTCGCTGACCAACCGGTTGAGCTCGGCCAGATCACCATGCAGGCCGGCAGCGAGGTGTGCCCGCCGCGCCGGGTCGTTGCTGTCCTGCATCAGATCCAGGCCGAAGGCCAGGCGTGCGATCGGCGTGCGCAGCTCGTGGGAAATGGCATGGGTAAGATCGCGCTGCCGTTGCACCAGTTCGGCCACGCGCGCGGCCATGCGGTTGGAATGCTCGACGATGACCCGGATCTGCGAACGTGGCGATACCTGCGCACGCGCCTGCAGGTCGCCGGCACCGATGCGATCGGCATGACCCCGCAGCGCTTCCAGGTCGCGCCACAGCAGGCGTACCCAGGCATACAGGCAGGCGCCGACCAGCAGCAGGATGCACAGGTAGGCGGCGGCGGTCATGTACAGGGTCATCTGCACCTCGCCGGGAAGGCGCAGCTGCAGCCAGCGTCCGTCAGCCCCCTCGATGGGCAGCAGCACCTGCTGGTAGCGCTCACGGACGATGAAGCCGTCCCCGCGCAGGGCACTGCGCTCTTCGTCATCGAGCTCGGGCGGTGCATCCAGCAGTGACAGCGCAATGCCGTAATGCGGCTGCCACTGCAGCAGGCGCTGCTGTTGCTGCTGGCGGTCCAAGCCGGCCAGTCCGCTGCGCAGCGCATACACCTGTCCGCGCACCTGTTCGACGAAGACTCGTTCCTGCAGAGGCGTGTAGATGCGGTCCAACAGATGGTTGAGGCTGAACACCGACACCAGCAGGCAGCCGCCGGTGACGAACCACAACCACAGGAACAGGCGCTTCACGCCGACCAGGCCGAGGGATTGAACTGGTAACCGCGGCCCCACACGGTCTTGATCCGGCGCGGTTCGCGCGCGTCATCGCCCAGCTTGCGGCGCAGCTTGCCGATGCAGACATCCACGCTGCGGTCCAGGCCATCGAAACCGATGCCGCGCGCCGCCTGCAGGATCTGGTCGCGCGAGAGGATCTGCCCGGGCTGGCTGGCCAGCAGCCAGAGGATCTCGAATTCGGTGGTGCCCAGCTCTACGGGCTGCCCATGCAGGTGGACCTCGCGCTGCACGCGATCGATCAGCAGTTCGCCATGCATCAGCCTGCACGGCACGCCGGTAGGGCCGCTGCCATGGCGACGGCGCAGCAGCGCACGCAGGCGCGCCAGCAGCAGACGCGGCTCGATCGGCTTGTGCACATAGTCATCGGCGCCGGACTCCAGGCCCAGCACCTGTTCGATATCGTCCTCGCACGCCGTCAGCATCAGGATCGGCACGTCGGAAAAACTGCGGATCTGCCGGCACACGTCGATGCCACCGAGGCCAGGCAGCATCAGGTCCAGCACCACCAGTTCCGGCGCGTGCTGGCGGCAGGCCGCGCTGGCCAGGTCGCCACGCGGCACGTGCTGCACGGCAAATCCATGTTCGCTCAGGTAGTCGCTGACCAGCTCGGCCAGGCGGCGGTCGTCCTCGACCAGCAGCACTTGGGTCGGGTTGCCGGCGGCGGGAGTCCACGGGGAGGGCTGCATGGGTAGGGCGTCCTTGTCCGGGGCGAAGGGCCCGGCGGCGAAGCCTAGCAATGGCCCATGACGACTGCCTGAATCCCGGGCAACCTGATAACCGCCGGTACTGGCGTCATCGCCAGGGGCTCTCAATGGCGGTCGATGGCTGGCCTATGGTGGGCGTTTCCCCGGATGGAGCCTGGCGCAATGAGCGATCCGCAGTGGCAACTGGAAACCCTGGCCGTGCACGGCGGCTACCGCCCCGACCCGACCACCCGCGCGGTGGCGGTGCCGATCTACCAGACCGTGGCCTACGCATTCGATGACACCCAGCACGGGGCGGACCTGTTCGACCTGAAGGTGCCGGGCAACATCTATACGCGCATCATGAATCCCACCACCGACGTGCTGGAGCAGCGCGTTGCGGCGCTGGAAGGGGGCATCGGCGCGTTGGCACTGGCCTCCGGCCAGGCCGCGATCACCTATGCGATCCAGACCATTGCCGAGGCCGGCGACAACATCGTCGCTGCCAGTGCGCTGTATGGCGGCAGCCTCAACCTGCTGGCGCACACGCTGCCGCAGTACGGCATCCAGGCGCGTTTCGCAGATCCGGCTGACCCGTCGGCGTTCGCGGCCTTGATCGATGAACGCACCAAGGCGGTGTTCGTCGAATCGATCGGCAACCCGCGCGGCAACGTCACCGACATCGCCGCCATCGCCGAGGTCGCGCATGCGGCCGGCGTGCCGTTGATCGTCGACAACACGGTGGCCACGCCATTCCTGCTGCGCCCGTTCGAACATGGCGCCGACATCGTGGTGCACTCGCTCACCAAGTACCTCGGTGGCCACGGCACCAGCCTGGGTGGGGCGATCGTCGATTCCGGCCGCTTCGACTGGACGGCACAGCCGCAACGCTTCGCCCGCTTGAACCAGCCCGATCCGAGCTATCACGGCGTGGTCTATACCGAAGCGCTCGGCGCGGCGGCCTACATTGGCCGTGCGCGGGTAGTGCCGTTGCGCAATACCGGCGCAGCGTTGTCACCGTTCAACGCTTTCCTGATCCTGCAGGGCATCGAGACCCTGGCGCTGCGCATGGAGCGGATCAACGCCAATGCGCTGGCTGTGGCGCAGTACCTGCGCGCGCATCCGAAGGTGGCGTGGGTGCGTTATGCCGGGCTGGCCGACGACCCCGAACACGCGGCGGCGCAGCGCTATCTGGGCGGCCACGGCTCCGGTGTGCTGACCTTCGGCCTGCCGGGTGGGCGCGTTGCCGGCGCCCGCTTCCTCGATGCCCTGAAACTGTTCACCCGGCTGGTGAACCTGGGCGATGCCAAGTCACTGGCCACCCATCCTGCGTCGACCACCCATCGCCAACTGGATGCGGCCGAACTGGCCAGGGCCGGGGTCAGCGAGGACACCGTGCGCCTGTCGATCGGCATCGAGCACATCGGCGATCTGCGCGCGGACCTGGAACAGGCTCTCGCCGAGGCCTGAGGGCGGGCAATCGCGCAGGATCGGTCACGCACCCCGCTAAAGGATCAGGCACGATCGCAGCCAGGTCCTCAGCGGAGATGGTCATGAAGCGGCTTGCAGGCCTGCGCCGGGCGCAGGGAATCGAACGGGTCATCGACCATCTGCAGGACTGCCTGCGTGAGCAGCGGGCTCTGCCGGATGTAACATCACTGGCGACTGTCGCCCATCAGTCGCCCTATCACTTCCAGCGCCTGTACCGGGCACTGACCGGGGAAAGCCCCGGGCAGACGCTGGACCGGCTGCGCCTGCTCAACGCCCTGCAGGCGCTGCAGCAGCCCGATGCAAGCGTCACCGACGCCGCGCTGGCCGCCGGCTATGAGAGTGCGCAGGCCCTTGCGCGGCGCTGCAGGCAGCGCCTGGATACCACCCCGCGCGCCCTGCGCGCCGATGCAACACTGCGGCAGCAGTGGCAGCAGGTCTTGGCACAACCACCTGTCGACGTAGACGCGGTGACCGCCGCCCCGCTGAAGGTGGAAGTACGCGCGCTGCAGCCGTTCGAGGTCGTGCTGCTGCGCGCGCAGGGGGCCTTCGGTGATCTCGATGCCAGCTTCGGCCGCCTGTACGAATGGGCGCAGGCGCAAGGGCTGGCCGACGATCTGCTGCACCTGGTGGGCATCGCCATCGATGACCACCGGGACGTACCCGCGCAGGCGCACCGCTTCGACTGCGGGATGGGATTTGCCACCGCGCTGCCGCAACTTTCGTCGCCGCTGCGGCGGCAGGCCCTCGGCATCGGTCCGCATGCGGTCGTCCACCATGTCGGCCCCTATGAGCAGCTGCAGGCCGTGGGGGATGCACTGCTGCGCGACTGGTGGCCGGACAGTGGGCACGCGCTTGCCGAAGCGCCCCTGTACTTCCACTTCCTGGATGATCCCGAACAGGTGCCTGCCCACCAGTTGCGCGCCGACGTCTGCCTGCCGCTAGCAGGCTGATACCTGCTGGCTTGGTCGTCATCGCCAGAGGCGATCACCACCACTGCAGGAAAGCGTTACGGTAGAGACGCTCTCCAAGGGCGTGGCGATATCATCCCCGGCCGATGCGGGTCGGCCGGGGATTTTTTTGGGCGCAGCCAACCCCACGCCATGCGTGGATAAATCCCCATCGGAATCCAATAGTCCGACAGTGCATCGAAAAGCATCCACGCATGGCGTGGATCTACTGTCGACCAAGCTCGACACCTGCCAAATCGTTCATCCACCACCAGCAGCGGGAACCTGTCGAAGGCGGGGTGGGTCCGGTTGCGGGGGCGTGAGCCGCATGGATGCGGCGACCGAGCTTACATGGACGTACTTGCAGCGTCCCCCGTAACCGGACCCACCCCGCCATCCCACGGAATGCCAGCTTTTGCCGTTGCCGTTGTTTCGGCGGGTGCAGGGCGCAGCCCTGCTGCACACCCCTCACACCACCGGAATGCTGTGCTGCCCAAGACTGCGGTACGGCGGGGTAGCCATCACCATTTCCGCCAGCGAGTAGGCCAGCTCGCGCTCGGCCATCACCGTGCCGTCGGCACCGTGTTCAAGCAGATGCTTCACTTCGGCATCGCTGTGCGCACGCGCCAGCAGCGTCAGGTTGGGGTTGATCGCACGCAGCTTGGCCAAGGTCTCACCGGCTTCCAGCGGCTGCGGGATCGCCAGCACCGCGATCTTTGCGCGCTCGGGATGGGCTTCGGCCAGCACCTTGTCCGAGGCGGCGCTGCCGCGGATGCCGGGCAGGCCAGCGGCATGCGCCTCGGCCACGTGTTCCTTGTTGTCGTCGATGATCATCACCGGCACGCCACGGTCGCGCAGCACCTGCGCCAACGCGCTGCCGACGCGGCCATAGCCGATGACGATGGCATGGTCGTGCAGGTCCAGCGACGGCCCCGGTGGCAGCTCGGTCTCCACCGCGGTGGGCGTGGTTTCCTGGTGCTTCAGCAGCCAGCGGTCGAGCAGGCCGAACACCAGCGGGTTGAGCATGATCGAGATCAGCGCGCCGGCCAGCACCAGCGCCTGGCCGGTCGGCGGCAGGATCTTCAGGGTCACGCCGAGGCCGGCGATGATGAAGGCGAACTCGCCGATCTGCGCCAGGCTGGCCGAGATCGTCAACGCGGTGCCGGTGGGATGACCGAACGCGCGCACGATGAAGAACGCCGCCGCCGATTTGCCGAACATGATGATGCCGGCGGTGGCCAGCACCTGCCACGGGTGCTCGATCAGGATGCCGGGATTGAACAGCATGCCCACCGAGACGAAGAACAGCACCGCGAAGGCGTCGCGCAGCGGCAGGGAATCGCTGGCTGCCTTGTGGCTGAGTTCCGATTCATTGAGCAGCATGCCGGCGAAGAACGCGCCCAGCGCGAACGACACACCGAACAGCATCGCCGAGCCGAACGCCACGCCCAGCGCGATCGCCAGCACCGACAGGGTGAACAGTTCGCGCGAGCCGGTACCGGCGATGCGCTCCAGGATCCACGGAATGACCCGGCGGCCGACCACCAGCATCACTGCCACGAACAGGCCCAGCTGCACGAACGTCCAGCCGATGCTGGCCAGCACGCTGCCGAGGGTGTGGTGTTCATTGGCCGCGTCGGGCCCGAACACACCGGCCATCACCGGCATCATCACCAGTGCCAGCACGCAGGCCAGGTCCTCGACGATCAGCCAACCGACCGCGATCTTGCCGCGCTGGGTTTCCAGCAGGCGGCGCTCTTCCATCGCGCGCAGCAGCACTACGGTACTGGCCGTGGCCAGCGCGAAACCGAACACCACGCCGTGGATGACCGGCCAGCCCATCAATGCCGCCAGGCCCCAGCCGAGCAGGGTAGCGACCAGGATCTGGCCGATGGCACCGGGAATGGCGATGGCCTTGACCGCCATCAGGTCCTTCAGCGAGAAGTGCAGGCCGACCCCGAACATCAGCAGCATCACGCCCAGCTCGGCCAGCTGGTTGGCCAGTGCCTGGTCGGCGACGAAGCCCGGCGTGAACGGCCCGACGCAGATGCCAGCAACCAGGTAACCGACCAGAGGAGACAAGCGGAGCTTGTTGGCCAGCGCGCCGAAGATGAAGGCGAGCCCGAGACCAACGGCAACGATGTTGATCAGGTCGGTGTCATGGTGCATCGGCTCTCGCAGAAATCAGGGGGATGCCCCGATTTTCACCTAATGAGCCAAATGCGGCAAACCTTTGGAGCAAATAGGGTCAGATCCCTTTTCCTGCAGGAAAAGGGATCTGACCCCGGATGAACCCGCCGGGCAGGGCCCGGCGCGCCCGTTACCGCTTACCAGTTGTACTTGATCCGCCCGTACACATACGCGCCATTGAAGCCGAACGGCGAGTAGTTGCTGTACGGCAGCATGCCGAAGGTCGAGTTCTGCAGGTCCTCGGTGCGATCCGGGTACTCGTCCAGCAGGTTGTCGGCGCCCACCGTCAGCGTCCAGTTCGCACTCGGCTTGTAGCTGGCCGAGGCATCCAGCACCCACTTGTCGCCGTAGGTCTGGTCGCGCGCGGCGGTGGCCGAGTTGCGCACCGTGAACTCGCCGTAGCGGGTCGCCGCCAGGCCCAGTTCCCAGTGATCCGAACGCCAAGTGCCGCTGAGGATGGTCTTGTCGTGCGGGTAGCTGTCTTCGATGCGGCCAATCTCATCGCGGCCGATCAGCGACTGGGTCAGGCCCAGCGTGCCGAACACCGCCGGTGTGCCGCCCACGCGCTGCACTTCGGTGTCGTTGTAGCTGTACGCCGCAGTCAGTTCCAGGCTGCTGGCGCTGAACGGCACGGTGTAGCTGGAGACGAAGTCAACGCCGCGGGTGCGGGTGTCCAGACCATTGGTGAAGTACGAGAACGCGGTCACCTGCGGCAGGCCCAGCCCGGCCAGCAGCGCACTGGATGCTGCGTTGGTGGTGATGCTGGACGACAACGCGATGCGGTCGTCGATCTCGATCTGGTACGCATCGACGGTGACGTACAGGCGGTCGATCGGCTGCAGTACCAGACCCAGGCTGTAGGACGTGGAGGTCTCGGCCTTCAGCGGCGACGCGCCCAGTGCCTGTGCAGCCGGGCTGGTGGTCGGGAAGGTGCCGCGTTCGACGAACACGCCGTTGGTGAACTGGCTGGTCACCGCCTGGTAGCCCTGCTGCGGCAGCGAAGGCGCGCGGAAGCCGCTGGAGGCGGTGGCGCGAAGCGCGACCTTGTCGGTGAACGCGTAGCGTGCCGACAGCTTGCCGGAGAAGCGGTCGCCGAAGTCCGAGTAATCCTCGTAGCGGCCGGTGATGCCGGCCGAGAACTTCTCGCTCAGGTCCGCTTCCAGGCCCGCATAGACCGCGTAGTTGTGGCGGTCGGTGTGCACTTCGTTGGTCGGGGTGAAGCCTGCGAAGCCCTGCGCGCCGGTGCCGGTGTAGGAGTTCAGCTCACCCGGGTTCTGGTCCCACTTCTCGCGACGGTACTCACCGCCGAAGGACAGCGTGACCGGATAGGCCAGGCCCCAGTCCAGCGACTTGGTCAGGTCGGCGTTGAAGATGTCCTGCTGGTACTTCAGCGTGCCGTCGTAGAACGAACGCGGGCTGGCCGCGCCCAGGCTGTAGTTGATGCTGTTGCGGGTGTGGAAATCCAGGGTGTTCTCGCCGTGGTTCAGGCTCAGGTCCCATGTCCAGCCGTTGTCGGTGTTGCCTTTGACCCCGGCCACCAGCGAGCGGTCCTTGGAGTACTGGTTGATCTGCGGCACGTAGCCGTCCGGATAGGTCTGGGCCAGCAGCGCGCTCTGCCCGCTGTGGTTGCGCGAACGGTAGAACGCGAACGAAGTGATGTCGCGGTTGCTGAGCAGCGCGCTGGCGTAACCGGTCACGTGGTCGCTGAAATCGTAGCTGGCATTGACCGAGGCAGCGGTGGCGTCCACCTTCGGGTCGCCGACGATGAACGTGGTCTGGCCGACGCTGGGGAAATTGCCGGTGTTCGGCGTGGTGCCGCGATACGGGCCGGCGCGGTCGCTCTCGTCCTGTTGGCTGATCTGGCCGGCCACATGCACGCGGCCACGGCCGTTGCCGAATTCCACGCCGGTATCGCCAGAGAGCTGGTACTTGTTGCCGTCGCCGGCCGAGTACTGGCCGTAGTCGACGGCCAGGCTGCCGCCGCTGCCGCTGCCCTTGAGCACGATGTTGATGACGCCGGCGATGGCATCCGAACCGTACTGTGCCGAGGCGCCGTCACGCAGCACTTCGACGCGCTCGATGGCGGCGATCGGAATCGCGTTGATGTCCACCGCCGACGAACCACGGCCGATGCTGCCGTTGACGTTGATCATCGCCGAGGTGTGGCGGCGCTTGCCATTGACCAGCACCAGCACCTGGTCCGGCGACAGGCCGCGCAGCTGTGCCGGGCGCACGCCGCTGGTGCCGTCGGTCAGCGCGGGGCGCGGGAAGTTCAGCGACGGCAGCGCGCGCGACAGCGCGGTGGCCAGCTCACCGGTACCGGTGGACTGCAGGATCTCGGGGGTGATGATGTCGATCGGCGACTGCGATTCGGCGACCGTGCGGTCGGCCACGCGGGTGCCGGTGACGATCACCGTATCCAGGGTATTGGCGGCGGTGCCGGTCTGCTGGGCGGCGGCAACGAACGGAGAGCCACCGAGTGCGACAGCGACGGCGGCGGCGATCAGGCTGGTCTTGCGGGTCATCGGGAGGAGGCTCCGGTTGGCGGGATGGCACCGGAATCGACATCACGGGGGTGAGCGGACGACGGTTGTTGCGGTGCGCAATACAGGAATTAACGGGATATTCAGTGCCTGTCAAATGCCGGTCATCAGAAAAAACGTTGCAGCAGCAACCATTTAGCTGCGACAGGCAGTGACGGGGAAGGGGCCCGGGAGGCGCGCGGACAGGACGTGGGAGAGAGGAACGTCGCCCGCCGCGCATCCCGGGGCGCGTCAAGTATTCGTTAACGTTAGAATTGCGTCGCAGGAACAGTGCTTACCAGCACATTCCATTCGGTTATATGGACGCCTCCCCCCATGATTTCGCTTCGTAATTTCGCCTTGCGCCGCGGCGAGCGGCTGCTGTTGTCCAATGTCGACCTGACCCTGCATGCCGGTTACCGGGTAGGCGTGGTCGGCCGCAACGGTGCTGGCAAGTCCAGCCTGTTCGCGGCGGTGAAGGGCGAGCTGGAGGCCGACAAGGGTGACGTCGACCTGCCCGGCAAGATCCGCATCGCCAGCGTCGCCCAGGAAACCCCGTCGCTGCCGGATCCGGCGCTGAGCTTCGTGCTGGGCGGTGACGTCGAGGTTGCCGCCGTGCTGGCCGCCGAGGCCGAGGCCACCGCCCGTGAGGACTGGGAAGCCGTGGCCGAGGCGCATACGCGCATGGCCGAGCTGAACGCCTACGACGCTGAAGCGCGCGCCGGCAAGCTGCTGCATGGCCTGGGTTTCCCGGCCGAAACGCACCACCGCGCGGTGTCCTCGTTCTCCGGCGGCTGGCGCGTGCGCCTGAACCTGGCCCGCGCGCTGATGATGCCCAGCGACCTGCTGCTGCTCGACG
>Ga0213822_1001131_pt1 | contig 16161 bp, 15 predicted proteins | sample MC6MC0908MG_FD_179872 | JGI IMG/M metagenome (GOLD analysis project Ga0213822, IMG submission 179872) | Enriched soil aggregate microbial communities from Iowa State University, Ames, United States - MC6-MC0908-MG | ecosystem: Environmental > Terrestrial > Soil > Unclassified | place: USA: Iowa...
ATCCTAATGTACGTGTACTGGATCGTGCTGTGTCTCGATTAGAAAAGAAAATTGAACATGGGGCAGATTATTTTATTTCACAGCCTGTTTATACAAAGGAAAAAATCGTGGAAATTTACGAGGCGACAAAGCATTTAGAAACACCAATATATATAGGTATTATGCCAGTAACGAGCTATAAAAGTGCGGAGTTTTTACATCATGAAGTACCAGGTATCAAACTATCAGATGATGCGTTAACGCGTATGAAGGCTTGTGGTGATGATAAGGAACGCGCAACACTAGAAGGGATTGCAATTGCCAAGGAATTAGTAGAAGTAGCAGCGGAATATTTCAATGGTATTTATCTTATCACACCGTTTCTGCGCTATGATATGACACTTGAATTGATGAAATATATTGAGCAATTGGATGAACAGAAAAAAGGGGTAAGTATAAATGGCTAAGCACTTGATTGAAGAACAACTTGAGAAACGAATATTAATTCTTGATGGCGCAATGGGTACAATGCTACAAAATGAAAATTTATTAGCGGAGGATTTTGGCGGCGAGGAATACGATGGCTGTAATGAAAATCTTGTGCTAACTAGACCAGATGTGCTTGAAAAAGTTCATAGAAAATATTTAGAGGCTGGAGCAGATATTATTTGTACAAATACATTTGGTGGGACACCACTTGTACTAAACGAATATGATCTTGGCGAGAAGGCAGAAGAAATCAATAAATGTGCTGTGGAAATTGCGCGCAAAGTAGTAGATGAATTTTCAACATCCGATTGGCCACGTTTTGTAGCGGGGGCTATGGGGCCAACTACAAAAACCTTGTCGGTAACAGGTGGTATTTCATTTGATGAGTTAGAGGAAAACTTTTACGTTCAGGCCAAGGCATTAATCGAAGCTGGGGCGGACGTTCTATTGCTAGAAACAAGTCAGGATATGTTGAATGTTAAGGCGGGGACTCTAGGCGTATCTCGCGCTTTTGAAGCAACTGGAAAAGAGCTCCCTGTGATGATATCGGGAACAATTGAACCGATGGGCACGACACTTGCCGGTCAAACAATCGATGCTTTCTACATTTCCATTGAGCATATTAAGCCGTTATCAGTTGGCTTAAACTGTGCGACGGGACCAGAGTTTATGACTGACCACATTCGCTCATTAGCAGAGCTTTCAACTGGCTATATTAGCTGTTATCCGAATGCGGGATTACCTGATGAGGAAGGTTGCTACCATGAGTCGCCTGAATCGTTATCTCAGAAATTAAAAGGTTTTGCAGAAAAGGGTTGGCTGAATATTGTCGGAGGTTGCTGTGGTACAACGCCAGCACATATTGCAGCAATTCGAGAGGTGCTAAGGAACGAAAAGCCTCGCCAATTACCAGTTGCAACGCATGGTCATGTAGTATCAGGTATCGAGCCATTAGTGTACGACGATTCCATGCGTCCATTATTTATTGGGGAACGTACAAATGTAATCGGCTCTAGAAAGTTTAAGAATTTAATTATTGACGGAAAGTTTGAGGAAGCAGCTGAAATCGCTCGTGCCCAAGTGAAAAATGGAGCACATGTTATTGATATTTGTTTAGCGAATCCTGACCGCGATGAATTAGCTGATATGCAAGGTTTTATGCAAGAGGTTGTAAAAAAAGTAAAAGTACCTCTTGTTATTGACTCGACAGATGAAAAAGTAATTGAAGAAGCACTAAAGTTTTCTCAAGGGAAAGCGATCATAAATTCTATTAACTTAGAAGATGGCGAGGAGCGTTTTGATGCAGTTTTACCGTTAGTTAAAAAATATGGTGCCTCTTTAGTTGTGGGTACAATTGATGAGCAAGGCATGGCGGTTGATCGACACCGCAAGCTAGAGATTGCCGAGCGATCCTATAATTTGTTAACAGAAAAGTGGGGCATTGCACCTGAGGATATCATTTTTGACCCATTAATGTTCCCTGTAGGTACGGGAGATGAGCAGTATATTGGCTCAGCACTTGAAACAGTTGAAGGAATTCGCCTTATTAAAGAAAAAATGCCACGTACATTAACAGTGCTTGGTGTAAGTAATATTTCATTCGGATTACCACCTGTAGGTCGGGAAGTATTAAATGCTGTGTATTTATATCACTGTACACAGGCTGGTTTAGATTATGCAATTGTTAATACCGAAAAGCTGGAACGTTATGCATCTATTCCTGAAGCGGAAATTAAGCTAGCCAATGAATTACTCTTTAATACAAATGACGAAACATTAGCGGTCTTCACGGATTTCTATCGTGATAAAAAGAAGGAAAAAACGGAGGAAGATATTCCGAAAACGGTAGAAGGTCGTTTGGCATACTATATTTTAGAGGGTACAAAGGAAGGTCTTATTGAGGATTTAGATGCTGCTCGTGAAATTTTCGAAATGCCACTAGATATTATTAATGGACCATTAATGAATGGAATGGCTGAGGTTGGTCGCTTATTTAATGATAATCAGCTAATCGTAGCGGAAGTATTGCAATCAGCAGGAGTTATGAAGGCAGCAGTGGCACATTTAGAACAATTTATGGAGAAAAATGAAGAGAGTACTGGTAAGGGGAAAATGGTACTTGCTACTGTAAAAGGTGATGTGCATGATATTGGGAAAAACCTAGTCGATATTATTTTAAGTAATAATGGTTATAAGGTTGTTGATCTTGGCATTAAAGTAACACCTGCCCAATTAATTGAAGCCATTCGTAAGGAAAAGCCAGATTTCATTGGACTTTCTGGCTTACTTGTAAAATCGGCACAGCAAATGGTTATTACAGCTCAGGACTTCAAGGAAGCGGGTATTGACGTACCGATTTTAGTAGGGGGGGCTGCATTATCTCGTCGCTTTACTGAAACGAAAATCGCCGGCGAATATAATGGACCTGTCATTTATTCAAAGGATGCGATGCAAGGGTTAGAGCAGGCGAATCGGTTAATGGGAACAGATACACGTGCTGACTTCTTAGTTGAAATTGAGGAATCACGGAAAAAACGCTTAGAGGCAGACGAAAAAAGAGCGGCTCGTCCTGCAAAAGAAGTAACTGTAAAGCCTGCGCGCACGGTAAAAGAAGCTTCTGTCTTTCTTCCGGCTGATTTGCGACGCCATGTAAAGCGAGAGTATGCTGTTTCGCATTTATATCCATATGTTAATATGCGGACATTACTTGGACATCACCTAGGTTTAAAGGGGCAAGTTCAGCAATTACTTGATGCTGGAGATGCAAGAGCAACAGAATTAAAAGACTTAGTCGATGATTATTTGCAAGGTGATCTATTGAAGCCATCAGGTTTGTATCAGTTTTTCCCTGCACAAGCAGATGGGGATGATGTAGTCGTTTATGATCCAGCGGATAGTAAAACGGAAATTGAACGATTTACCTTCCCGCGTCAGCAGGTTGAACCGTTTTTATGTCTAGCAGATTACCTAAAAACGGTCGAAAGCGGTGAAATGGACTATATTGCCTTAATGGTCGTAACGGCAGGACAAGGTGTCATGGCAAAGGCTAGTCAGCTAAAAGAAGAAGGTAAATTCCTCGAAAGTCATGCATTACAATCTACAGCGCTTGAGCTTGCGGAAGGCTTTGCGGAGCGTATGCACCAAGAAATTCGTGACCAGTGGGGCTTCTCAGATGCGACAGATTTTACAATGCGTGATCGATTTGCGGCAAAATATCAAGGACAGCGCTTCTCATTCGGTTATCCGGCATGTCCGAATTTAGAGGATCAAGAGAAATTGTTTGGTTTATTAAAACCGGAGGACATTGGTGTTCATTTAACGGAAGGCTTTATGATGGAGCCAGAAGCTTCTGTATCAGCAATTGTCTTTGCACATCCGGATGCTCGATATTTTAATGTGTAAAGTTGAAATAAGTGACTCATCACTGAAAGTTGGGAGATGATATTTTGTTAAAACATATGCATAAGTTGATTGGAGTAAGATTAGATGCCCCCTAGGACAGTGCGCTTTAGGACTATTTCTATTAATGAAGGACGTGAGTATGATGATTCGATTAATGGAAGAGAAAGACTTGCCCGAGGTTTTAGCCATCTACAATGACATTATTTTAACGAGCAAAGCTGTTTATCGATATGAGACACAATCGTTAGAAGAAAAAAAGCAGTGGTTTAAGGAGCAGCAAACATCTAGCAATCCTCTCCTTATCTTTGATGAAAACGGCATAGTAGCCGGCTTTGCAACATATAGTCAGTTCCGTCCATACCCTGGTTATAAACACACTATGGAGCACTCAGTGTATGTGCATAAAGATCACTATCAAAAGGGGATTGCTACGAAGTTAATGCATGAACTTATTCGAATTGCAGAAGAGCAAGGTGTGAAGACTCTCGTAGCTGGCATTGACGGTGAAAATATGGGCAGCATTAAAGCACATGAAAAATTAGGCTTTGAATATGCAGGGACAATTAAAAATGCGGGCTTTAAATTTGGACAATGGCTAGATCTTGTGTTTTATCAGCTACATTTAACTGGACCAAAAGCATAAAAAGGGTATGACAAATGTCATATCCTTTTTATGATGTTTGCATCTGTTGCTAGTTTACACTCATGTTTTATGATGAGGTCATAAGAAAAAGGAAACGAGGGAGTAAAACGATGGCAACAGATAAAGAAAAAACAAAAAAACTGCGCCAGGATGTAGCACCATTTGCGAAATCTGATACAGCTAAAAGTATTTTTCAAATGGTCAATACGATTGTACCGTTAATCGCTCTATGGGTAGCTGCATATATGTTGGTGGATATTTCACCATGGTTAACAGTTGGTTTAAGTGTAATTTCTGCTGGCTTTGTCGTAAGAACATTTATTATTTTCCATGATTGTACACACGGTTCATTTTTCAAAAGTAAAAAAGCAAACGACTGGGTTGGTTTTGTAACTGGAGTGTTAACATCATTCCCATATGAAAAATGGAAGCGTGAGCATACAATTCACCACGCAACTAGCTCGAACTTAGACAAGCGTGGTATTGGTGATATTGATATGATGACAGTGGAAGAGTTTTTACAAGCATCTAAAGGACAACGTTTATGGTATCGTTTTTACCGTAATCCATTCGTAATGTTTGGCTTAGGACCACTGTTTATGGTGTTAATTTTAAACCGTCGAAATCGTAATGACGCTAAACAGAAAGAACGTTTTAACACTTATTTAACAAATATAGTCATTACGGGGATTTGTGTTGCGTTAATTTACTTTATGGGATGGCAAGCATTCGTATTGGTGCACGTTGTAACATTGTATGTTGCTGCTTCTCTTGGCATTTGGTTATTTTTTATCCAACATACGTATGAAGATTCTTATTTTGAGCATGAATCAGAGTGGGATTATGTAAAGGCTGCTGTTGAAGGTAGCTCGTATTATAAATTACCGAAGCTATTACAATGGTTGACAGGCAATATTGGTTTCCACCATGTACATCATTTAGCTCCACGTGTGCCGAACTATAATCTTGAACAAGCGCATAATGAAATACCGCCATTACACACTGCAACGACTATTACATTACGTAAAAGCTTAGAATCATTACGCTTCAAGTTATATGATGAAGATCAAAGCAAGTTTGTATCCTTTAAAGACGTTAATGAAATAATCAAAAGAAAAGCAAGAGGCAGTCTTGCTGCTTAGTAAAAATTTTTTTCAGCCATCTCTATTAAGGGATGGCTGTTTTACATAAATGAGTTGTCTATTGCAATATGGCTCATACACTGATAACCATGTACAGGCATAAAATTAATTTTCTTGTTATAATGAGGGAAAAGTAGGAAAGAGCGTGAGATTATGATGAGGAAATGGCATAGTATTATTCCGAATAGTCCGATGCTCAGTATATATTTATGGATTATTTTCTGTTTTCTACCGTTTTTCTTCATTTTTAGAAAGTCATCTTATATTGAAATATCAATAGGGATTACATTTTTAATGCTCTATTTTATCTTCTATCGGTTTTCCATGAATTCGAAAAGCGGTCTAGTTTATATGTGGATTAGTTTTGAGATGGTCATTAATATCGTTATGACTATATTGTATGGTTATGTGTATTTATCAATTTTTACAGCTTTCTTTATAGGGAATATTCGTAGACCTGTTGGCTTCTATGTTATATATGGATTACATATTGGCTTTACGGTTATTTCGACAGGTATTGGCTTCTTTGTTGAGCTACAATTATTTTTATCACAACTACCATTTGTTGTTTTAACGATTTTAGTAGTGGTGCTTATGCCACTAACGATTTATTCAAAAAATAAACGTGAAAATTTAGAGGGTCAGCTTGAGACTGCTAATGAACGAATAGCTGAGTTAATTGTTTTTGAGGAAAGACAACGTATTGCTCGTGACTTACATGATACGCTCGGTCAAAAATTATCGATGATAGGTTTGAAAAGTGACTTAGCTTCAAGATTAATTGAACGTGATCCACAGCAGGCTCTAACTGAGATTAAGGATATTCGTCAAACGGCGAGTATCGCATTAAAAGAGGTACGTGAATTAGTATCAGATATGCGAACAGCTAGGTTTGAGGATGAGCTTATGCGTATTTCTCAAATGTTAAAGGCGGCCGAAATGGAATTCGTATTTGATGGAGATAAAGATAAACTGCAAGTTCCACCACTTGTAGAAAATGTATTATCCATGTGCTTAAAAGAGGCAGTTAATAATGTCGTTAAGCATAGTGGTGCTACAAAATGTGAAATAGCCTTCCATCAAAATTTTAAGGAAGTATATTTAGTAGTTCGTGATAATGGACATGGCATCACAAAAAAACAAGCTTGGAAAACAGGAAACGGATTGAAGGGAATGCGTGAACGCTTAGAGTTTATTAACGGTTCCTTTAAAATTGAAAGTACAGAGGGTACTACATTAACGGTGTCGATTCCAGTGGCGATTACGCATCAAAAGGTCAAAGAAAATCTGAAGAACATATAGAAAAGAGGATTGTGACATGATACGAATTGTAATTGCTGAAGATCAGGGTATGCTATTAGGCGCACTTCGTTCTTTACTTAGTATGGAGGATGATATGGAGGTCGTCGGCTTAGCAAAAAATGGTGAGGAGGCATTGGCGCTTGTAGAAGAGCATCAGCCTGATATTTGTATTATGGATATTGAAATGCCATTGAAAACAGGACTGGATGCTGCCGAGGAGCTGCATTCCTCTGGTTCCGATTGTAAAGTAATTATATTAACGACATTTGCAAGGCCAGGTTATTTTGAGCGTGCAAGAAAGGCTAGCGTTCGAGGCTACCTGTTAAAGGATAGTCCAATAGAAGAATTGGTCAGTGGTATTCGCACGATTATGGATGGCAAAAGAATTTATGCGCCTGAACTCGTTGATTTTGTCTACGAGGATGATAGTGAAAATCCTTTAACTGAACGTGAGAGTCAGGTGCTGACACTTGTTGCAGAGGGAAAAACGACAAAAGAAATTGCGGCTGAATTATTTTTATCAGCAGGGACTGTTCGTAATTACATCTCCACTATTTTAGAAAAATTAAATGTTGGGAATCGTATTGAAGCCATTGCACGCTTTAAAGAAAAAGGTTGGAATAAATAAGTAGCTTAAGAACCTATCGTGAATACCTTTATACCTAAGAGAGTGTATGGGTTAAAATTAGACAAAAGGCATTGAATTATTTTAAATTCAGTGCCTTTTGTCATTGGAAAAATATATTAGGATATTGTATTTTTAGACTACTAATGATAATATTTAGAAAACTATAAATATTTTAATAAGAAGGATGGAAATGATCATGGGAAAAATTATGAAAATTACTTCAACAGCATTATTAGCAACAACATTTGCCGTGACTAGCGCATATCCTTCAGCCGTTTTTGCTGCAAGCGATGATATGGTTGGTCCAGTAGTTGAGACGGAGACATCTATCCCATTACAAAATAGTATGGACAAAGCTGTTCAGGCAGCATTAGTCGGCCCTGAAATTAAAAAACTAAATGTACTAGGTCATGAATTTAATGTAAAACCAGCTGCTATTACGAAAAAAAATGAACTAACAGTAGTAGATGGTCAGATCTCCCATCATTTAAGTTGGCGTCCAGATGATCAGCTATACTACCATATTGAAAAAGAAAACGGAGAAGTAAAAAAAGTGGAGATCAAAATTGATCGAGGTGGATGGACAAGTTTATCAGCTCCATTTATCGCTGCGTTAGCAGAAAAAAATGATATCCCGATTACGCTAGAAATGATACAAGAGCTTGGGCAAAAACTAGGAAGCTATATTGATGGTAAATGGGAGTACGCAGCAGAAACAATTGTTTCAACTATTGCTTTACATGTTGAATAAAGTGAAACTTCAATCAGTGGGGGTTCTTCATCCCCGCTGATTATCAATCTTCACCAATCGGGCAGTTAACTTCCAGCCGACATTCATTGCTTTCACAGAATTTTGAGGAGGGAGTCTTACTGCTCTAAATTGAACACAGTGAGGAAAGCGGCTTGGTATTCGCCTATGGAAAGTAAGTATTAGAGCAACTTTAGTTAGAGGAACAAATTGTAACGAGTTATTTTCACCGTACAGCCCTTTTAAATAGCCAAAACTAAAGCCAGAAGCTTATTCGATTAAGCTTCTGGCTTCTTTATAATAAACCTTATTTCTTACGTTTTGTTAAACGTCCAAGAACGAATGCACCTGCTGCTACAGCAAGGACTGTATTCGTTTTTTTCGTAAATACTTGCTTTGTCACAAGATTAATGTTTTGAGGACGCTCTGCTAAACGGCGCATAAAGTAGCCATACCAATCTTCGCCGAATGGTACATATACACAGAAGTTATAGCCTTCTGTAGCAAGCTCTTTTTGCATATCTGTACGGAAGCCGTAAAGCATTTGGAACTCGAATTTATCGAGCGGAATATTATTGTCTGCTACAAATCGTTTTACGTGAGCAATAACATTATGGTCATGTGTCGCGATGGACGTAAATTTACCGTTTAGTAAATGATACTCGATTAACTCAATGAAGTTTAAATCGATATCTAATTTATCTTGGAAGGCAACTTCTACAGGTTCTTTATAAGCACCTTTTACGATACGTAGACGATAGTCTTTGAATTTTTCAATATCGTCTTTTGCACGGTAAAAGTAAGATTGGATCACAGTACCTACATTATTAAAAGTTTTGGATAGCTCTTCAACCATATCAAAGGAAGTTTGTAAACGACCGTAATCTTCCATATCAAAGTTAACAAATATATCAAATGCTGCTGCTTTTTCTACAATCTCATATAAATTGTCGTAGCAAAAATCAACATCAATATCTAAGCCTAGTTGAGAGGGCTTTAACGAAATATGTGCATTAACACTGTTTTCATGAATAGCTTCAATAACAGCAAGGATTTGTTCTTTAGCTTTCGTTGCTTCTTCTTCAGTTGAAACAAATTCCCCTAAATTATCTACTGTGCAAGAGATATTATGTGCATTAAGTTCTTTGATGCTTGCAATTGTTTCTTCAATATTTGTACCAGCTACTACATTTTGTGCTCCTAATTTTAGACCGTATTTTTTGGCAGAACTATTTAATAGTTGGTTTTCAGATAAGTGGATGAAAAAATCGCGTAATAACATGGTCATTCTCCTCACTGCATTTTCTTCTTAGTATAACATAATTTAGAAAATATATATTGATTTCACTATAACAATTATTTCATTTCAAGTAGTTGCATGCGTTCATTAAAAAGTGCAGGATAGCTTAAAAAACCTATCATTATGCTCGATAATGTCGCAGTTGTTAGAAGGGCGAAAATGATTAGTAGTTGAAATTGTACTGCTTGAATAGGGTCTGCACCACCAATTATTTGGCCGCTCATCATACCTGGCAATTGTACGAGACCAATCGTTTTTTGGCTTTCGATTGTAGGGATCATACTTGCTTTTACCGCATTAATTAGCTGTCGATGAATTGCTTGTTTTGGTGTGCCTCCAAGGGATAAAATTAACTCAATTTCATTTTGGTGACTTGTAATTTCTGCTGTAAAACGATTTAAAAATAAAATAGATAATACCATTGAGTTGCCAATCATCATACCACTAATTGGAATAATATATTGTGCAGTTGCTGGAACAATATTAAAGCCAAGCAATACACCTTGTGTAACAAATTCTATTACAATAAGAGTTAGTGCTATTTTCCAAGTAATTCCTTTAATACCCTTTCCTTTTTTGCGAGCATTTAATGTTGCCACTACGATCATTAATGCAACCATAAGAAAAATATACATATAGCTTTGGGCATCAAAAACAAATTTTAAAATATAGCCTACTGCAAGCAGTTGAATAATTGAACGTATTGTTGCAAGGATTGTATCTTTTTCAAGTCCAAGCTTTAACGTTTTGGACAGTAACAGTGGGATAAAAACAAAAATTAATGTTAGGGAAAGCGATATATAGGTCATGCATTTACCCCCTGTACAAATTCTGCGACACGTGGATCTGTAGGGGCGTTTAGTAAGGAGCTTTTACCTGTTTCAATTAGCTCACCATCCATCATGACCCAAGTATAGTGCCCGATTGTTAATGCTTGCTGTAAATTATGCGTTATCCAAATCATTGTGACATTGTATTTTTTATTGATAGAAGCAATAAGTGTCTCAATTTCCTGCACGGATTGACGGTCTAATGCAGATGTGATTTCGTCTAACAATAAAATAGAAGATTGATTAATAAGTGTTCTGGCAATAGAGACCTTTTGCCGTTGTCCGCCTGATAACCCATTTGTAGGACGTTGTAAAAAGCTCTGATCTAATCCAACATCTTGTAAATATTGAATGGCTTCTTGCTTTGTCAGTTTTTTTCCTTGTAACGAACGTGGAAGTGCAAGATTTTCAAACACTGTGCCCGCTATCATGGGTGCTGCTTGAAGAGCAATGCCTACATGTTTTCTTAAAGTAGTTGGTTCGTATGTAGAAATAGATTGATTATCAATTAATATTTGACCATCTGTTGGCGTTAATAGACCATTACACAATTTGAGCAGAGTTGTTTTACCAGCACCTGAAGGACCAACTAAAGTTGTGATTTTGCCTTTAGGGAATGACCCTGTAATCGCTTTTAATATCGTTTTGTTATTTGCTGAAAAGCTGACCTGTTGAAGGTGAATAGCAGGCTCGTATAACGTATTCATATAGTTGAACTCCTTTATAATAGTAAGTAAAATAACTGTAGCATGAAATTATGGAGAGCTACAGCCGTTTTACATTTTTTGCATTTTGTAGATTTTGATGATCATTATGAATGTAAGGGGAGCAGGGGATGGATGTATTATATGTAGATACACTAACATATGCACAGGGCACTTTGTATATCGTTGCCTCAGATGAAGGTCTTGTATATATCGGAACACCAAATGTATCGTTTGACGAGGTAGAAGTGTGGGCGAAAAAGCCATTTAAAGGCTATCGCTTTGAAGAACATAAAGTAAAGTTACAACCTTATATAAAGCAATTAACAGCTTATTTTAATGGAGAGCTTACTGAATTTGATTTGCCGATACATGTCAAAGGGACTCCGTTTCAACTAGCAGTATGGGATGCCTTAAAGGAGCTACCATACGGTGCAACTGCAACGTACTCAGACATTGCACATCGCATCGGGAATCCGAAAGCGGTAAGAGCTGTGGGTAGTGCTATAGGTGCCAATCCTATATTAGCGATTATTCCGTGTCATCGTGTGATTGGAAAAAATGGTAAGCTAACAGGTTTTCGTAGTGGATTAGCGATGAAAGAATTTTTACTTGAGCTAGAGAGAGTATAAACAAGAATGTGCATAAGCTGCTTCTTATGCACATTCTTGTTCTTTATTGAGAAGGAATAAAAGCTTGCTGGACACTATACATGTTCTTCTTTGACAACGGTGTGTGTTTTACCGAAATGAGTTAAACGATGTGCAAATGTTTCTCCTCGTACGGCAGAGCCTTTGAAAATATCCTGAAATTCATAAGCTGGAGCGCCATGTTCGATGACATCTAGGCCAGAGACTTCTTCTTCAGAAGAAACACGTAATGGCACAAATGCTTTTATTGTAAATAAACCAGCTGTTACTGAAACGCTAACCCAGGCAATTGTAGCAATAACGCCAATTGCTTGCACACCTAATAGGCCAAAGCCCCCTCCATAAAATAACCCTCGACCACCAATATCAAACAAGCCAACTGCTAGGGTACCCCAAGCACCACAGATACCGTGTACAGCAATTGCCCCAACAGGATCATCAACTTTTAATTTCCATTCAATAAAGCGGACACCCTCAACTAATAATGGAGCAGCAATCAAGCCGATCATGATTGAACCGATAATACTAACATTAGCAGCCCCGGCAGTAATAGCTACGAGCCCTGCTAAAGCACCGTTTAATGTTAGTGAGCCATCAATATGACCATATCGAAACTGCGTATAAAAGGCAGTTGCGACAACTCCAGCAGCCGCTGCGAAAAATGTATTTGCGATTACAATAGGAACAAGTTTAGGATCAGCGGCTAGTGTAGAAGCACCATTGAAGCCGAACCAACCAAACCAAAGTAAAAATACACCTAGAGCTCCTAATGGGATACTATGTCCTGTAATAACGTTAACACGACCATTTTCATATTTTCCAAGACGGGGACCAACCATGACTGCTGCTACAAGTGCCGCAACTGCACCTGTTAAGTGAACAGCGGTAGATCCTGCGAAGTCAACAAAGCCAAGATCTGTTAACCAACCTTGATCACTCCATACCCAATGGCCAACAACAGGATAAACAAGTGATGACATGAGAATAATAACGCCGATATAAGCAAAGATATTAGTACGCTCCGCCACTGCTCCAGATAAAATTGTTGCTCCAGTTGCTGCAAACATCGTTTGGAAGATAAAGAAGGAAAGATCATCTACACCATTTAAAGCAAAGCCACTTGTACCGAAGAAACCGCCAGCAGAATCACCAAACATAATAGCGTACCCACATAGAAAATAGACAATACCGCCAAGTGAAATAGTAAGGAAGTTTTTCATAATAATATTGACTGCGTTTTTTGAACGCGTAAAGCCAGCCTCAACCATCGCAAAACCAGCGTGCATAAAGAATACTAAAATTGTACCGAGCATTACCCAAACTAAATTTACAGATAATATTACTTCATCCATATATGTGCCCCCCTTATTCTACAGCAATCGATCCGACTTCTTTTGTGCGGATACGAATTGCTTGTTCTACTGGATAAATAAAGATTTTTCCGTCTCCAACCTTGCCAGTTGCTGCATCACGTAATAAAACTTCTACAATAGGATCTACTTTTTCATCATCAACAATCATTTCTAATTTCAACTTCGGCAAAAATTCAATTTCATAGGTATTTCCACGAAATAACCCAGTCCGACCTAATTGCTTTCCGCAGCCAGCTATTTCAGAAACACTTAGTCCTGCAATTCCTTCCTGTGCCAGTCCGTCCCTAACAGCGCCGAAAACTTCGGGACGAATGATTGCTTCTATTTTTTTCATCACTACCAGCTCCTTGTCGTAATTTTAATTTACATGTTAAAACGGCATAAAAAACAGTGCAATGGTTTTTTTATAATGCGTGTTATGTTTTGTTACATAGTATATTTCGGATTTCGTACTAGTTTAGGAAAAAGGTTTTTATAAGGGGAATGAAAGCGGTACTAAAAAATGTGTCTAAATTGTGTATGATTCAAAATTTTCTGATTTTAATGTAAGGAAACCTCACATTAAAATAGAGGAATGTAAAACGCAAGAATTTGGGTATATAGTGTATACTAGGACTAATTATCAAAGCGGAAGAAGGGGTTTCTTGTGAGATCAAACTATGCAGATGATAGCTTAGCGCTACACACGGACTTGTACCAAATCAATATGGCAGAATCGTATTGGGCTGATGGTATACATAATAGAAAAGCAGTTTTTGAACTATATTTTAGAAAATTACCTTTTGGCAATGGTTATGCAATTTTTGCGGGATTAGAGAGAATTCTTGAGTATTTACGTGATTTTCGCTTTAGTGATTCGGACATAGCATATTTGCGTGAAGAGGTTGGTTATAAAGAGGATTTTATCGAGTATTTAAAAAATATTCGTTTTACTGGAGATATGTATTCTATGGTGGAAGGAGAAACTGTTTTCGCTAATGAACCAATTATCCGCATTGAAGCGCCGTTAGTGGAGGCGCAACTAATTGAAACCGCATTACTTAACATTGTGAATTACCAAACCTTAATTGCAACAAAGGCTAGTCGTATTAAACAAATTATAAAAAATGAAGTGGCGATGGAGTTCGGTACACGACGCGCTCAGGAGATGGACGCAGCAATTTGGGGAACGCGTGCGGCGTTTATTGGTGGTTTTGCTTCAACTAGTAATGTGCGAGCAGGTAAACTCTTTAATATACCAGTATCAGGTACACATGCACATGCACTTGTACAGGCCTATAAAAATGATTATGATGCATTTCACTCCTATGCAAAACGTCATCGTGATTGCGTATTCCTTGTAGATACTTATAATACGTTAAAATCGGGTGTGCCAACAGCGATCCAAGTGGCTAAAGAGCTTGGAGACAAAATTAATTTTATTGGAATTCGATTAGACAGTGGGGATATAGCTTTCTTGTCAAAAGAAGCACGACGTATGTTAGATGAGGCGGGCTTCCAAAACGCTAAAATTATCGTATCAAATGACTTAGATGAATACACGATCTTAAACTTAAAGGCTCAAGGTGCAAAAGTTGATGTGTGGGGAATTGGTACAAAGCTTATTACTGCATATGATCAACCAGCTTTAGGGGCTGTTTATAAAATGGTCGCTATTGAAAATAACGATGGGCAATTAGAAGATACGATTAAAATTTCTGCGAATGCTGAAAAGGTAACGACGCCAGGTCTTAAACACGTATATCGCATTATTGATCGAAAGAATGGCAAGGCAGAGGGAGATTACATCACGATGCAAGATGAAAATCCTCAATCAGAGGAAAGAATTAAAATGTTCCACCCTGTTCATACATTCGTATCAAAATTTGTAACGAACTTTGAAGCTAAGAATTTACATCATCATGTAATTAAAAATGGTGAAATACATTATCAAAATCCTACTTTGGAAGAAATGCGCGATTATGCAGCTAATAATTTAGAGTTGTTATGGGATGAATATAAACGCGCCATGAATCCTGAGGAATACCCAGTCGATTTAAGCCAAAAATGCTGGAATAATAAAATGCGTAATATTGAAGAAGTAAGTGAAATGGTCAATCGATTGTAAAGCGTAAGGAGTGAAGGACAAAATGACATTACAGCAAGAAATCATTAAGGAATTACGTGTATTACCTACTATTGATGAGCAGGAAGAGATTCGCAAATCCATCGATTTTTTAAAGGAATATGCTCGTCGCTATAGCTTTGTAAAGGGATTTGTTCTCGGGATATCAGGTGGTCAAGACTCCACATTAACGGGAAAAATAACACAGCTTGCAGTTGATGAGTTAAATGCCGAGGTCGGGGAAGCAAAGTATTCATTTTGGGCTGTCCGCTTACCATATGGTGTGCAGGCTGATGAAAAGGACTGTCAGGATGCCATTGATTATATTAAACCTACGAAAACCTTCACAGTAAATATTAAAAATGCCGTCGATGCTAGTATGGAATCATTAGCTAATGCAGGTATTGAGGTCAGTGATTTTGTAAAAGGGAATGAAAAGGCACGTGAGCGAATGAAGGTGCAATATTCTATTGCTGCTATGAATAATGCGGTTGTGCTTGGGACAGATCATGCTGCAGAAGCAATTACAGGTTTTTACACTAAGTTTGGAGATGGTGGTGCGGATTTAATGCCAATCTTCCGTCTCAATAAGCGTCAGGGGAAACAAATATTAACTGTACTTAATTGTCCAGAGCATCTTTATTTAAAGGTACCAACTGCAGATTTAGAGGAAAATCGCCCTTCTTTACCAGACGAAGCAGCACTTGGTCTGACATATGACCAGATTGATGATTATTTAGAAGGGAAGGAGATCCCTGAAGAAGCTCGTAAAACATTAGAAGGGCATTATTTACGTTCTCAACATAAACGTCATATGCCGATTACAATATTTGATGATTTTTGGAAGTAATATATAGGCTATCACCA
>Ga0213822_1001133_pt1 | contig 16160 bp, 23 predicted proteins | sample MC6MC0908MG_FD_179872 | JGI IMG/M metagenome (GOLD analysis project Ga0213822, IMG submission 179872) | Enriched soil aggregate microbial communities from Iowa State University, Ames, United States - MC6-MC0908-MG | ecosystem: Environmental > Terrestrial > Soil > Unclassified | place: USA: Iowa...
CAGAATGGTCAGTCCAGCGCCAGTCCCGTACAGACGCCGGCAGCGGTGCCGGTGGCCGATGGGCAGCTTCGTGGGGACGCTGCGCCCATCGCGGGTGATCGTCAGAATGGTCCGTCCAGCGCCAGTCCCGTACAGACGCCGGTAGCGGCGCCGGTGTTCGATGGGCAGCTTCGTGGTGACGCTGCGCCTATCGCGGGTGATCGTCCGACTGCTCCAGCCAGCGCCACTCCCATTCAGACGACGGCAATGGGACCATCGTCGGCCTCCGAAGGGGGGGGAAGCCAAGTGCCCATGGCACGTAATCTCACCGCCGGAACAGAAATCGGTGGTGGGCTGGGCGCTGGCGCGGCCGCTGCGGCGCCTCGATCGTTCGAAAGAAGCGAGGTTGTCTGGTCCTCTGATCCGCAGGATGCCGAAGGTAGCTCGCCCAGTAGACAGGATGCGCCTGGACGCAGGCTGTTTGACGGTCAGCAAGGTCGTAATGTTCGGCCCAAACGCGACTGACTCACCGCGGCAAGCATGCCCCGCAAACTGCGGGGCTTTTTTTTGCCTCCGTTGCGTTCACTTCGAGAGCGTGGGTAAAAAAAAACCGACATCCAGGGGATGTCGGTATGTGCTGCTTATTGCCTCATGCGTTTAGCAAGATCCTCTTGAAATGCCTTTCGGCTGTCTTGCGCGTCGCTTCGAAACTGACCAGTCTTGGCTGCGATATCTTTGTCGCGGCCAAGCGCGGTGGTGACGAGAATGACAAGAAAAACTGCGACAAGCACGAGTCCTACTACCATGCCAAACTTCTTTTGCAAGGTATCGACCTTCGTGTTCGCGGTCTCTGCATGTAACCGCTGTGCATCAGCGTGCAGCCTTTGGGTCTCCGCGGCGATGCGCGGAACTTCTGCTACAAGACGAGATGCGTCTGCGCGGTGCTTCTGGCCTTCCTCGACCAGTTTGTTCGCCTCGGCGGTGTACTTCTTAGCAAGGGACGACCTGGCTTCGTCGACGAGGTCTTCTCGGGCGCGGGCCCGAGCGAGTGCGCTCTCGTCATCCTCCGGTTCTTTTGACGCCCGCGTTGATGCACGCGCCTTGCCGCCAAACGCAGACTCCGCGCCCACTTCAGTCACTGAACCGTGATGGAATCCCTCGGCTTCGGACGAAGCGAAGGATCCGTCCAAGGCAAACTCCCGCTGGGGGTCGATCTCTCGCTCTATGCTCACGTCCTTTGTCGCGCTCATTGGGCTCTCCTGTATTGTCGAATGTTACATCGGCGATATCCTAGTGGTCCTATGTGATCGGCATCTGAAGGTGGCAGCGGGGTTACAGTTGTTGGTGTGCCCAGCGGCCAGCAAGGTCTACAATCGGTGAAAATTCTGTTAGGAGGCCCATGTGGCTACCGTGCTGAAGTACGTCGTGCGGAACGGTGCGACGTCGGAGGGTGTCGCGCGCGAGGTGCACCGATTGGTGGCTGACCTTGAAAGCCGGCACGCGACTGTATCGGTCGTCCCCCTTCCGAACAGTGACCTGGGAACTGGCGAAGTAGGCTACCTCATCATTGGAGCAGGGGATGCCGCAGCTCGTGCGCCTGAGTCTGATCGAGCGGAGGGGCTTCTTCCTCCTGACTTGCGTCACATGACGGGCGACAAGCTCGTTGACGACCTTATCGCTGCCGATATTTTCAGGTAAGTTTGCTCGTAGTTCCTTTGTGGTCCGGTACGGACAAAAAAATGCCTACTGACAAGTGTCAGTAGGCATTTGCCATTTAGGCGAGCTGATATACGCCGAGGGAGACGCGGACGAAAAACCGTTCGTCCTGGAGAACTTGGCGCACCTTCGCCTTCCAGTGGACATTCTCGCGGGACATCGCATAGGGCTCCATGGCCGCGTAGATCTGATCCAGTGGGACGGGCGAGCGACCGTGGAGCGCGCGCCGGACCGCGGATCGCCACGTCGCAGCAACGATGTTGTCGACCCGTCGTTGAATGCGGACGAGCATACTGAACGCACGGCCGCCGGCTTTCCTAAACACCAACAGTTTTTCGTGGCCGATCCGCACGAAGGAATTCGCGTAGTGTTTTCGGTCGCTGCTGCATTGGTGCTGGAGCTTAATGATCTCGTCCACTAGCCGGCCTGGTGCGATGCGTTCAACGAGCGAGGATAGGTTGTAGTAGCGTCCCTCTCGCCGTAGATTTCCCATCAGCACGCCGTAGTGTCCATTTGGAGCGCATGCGTCGTGGATGTTCATCAACGATACCGCCAGGGCTTCGGTGAAATCCGGCAAAGTCATTCGGCTCATATCGCTCGGGTGTGGCACATTCCCCCACTGCGAGCCGCTGTAGTGGATCATGTCCCAGTACGGAGGATGCCACCACACTGCTGCCGCATCTTCGCCCAGAAAGGCGCGGAAGTCGTCCCGGAGCAGATCAAAGCCTTGATGCAGGTCGGTGCCCTTGAAGCACACGCGCAACTCGGCAGCCACGTGCGCGCTCGTGCCGCTGCCGATGCTCGGATCGGCAAACAGTCCGTCCAGCCTTGGAAGGTAAGTTTCAACGAAATCCTTGATGACGTGTCCTGAGCAGTTTCCGCGATAACGGCTATTGCCGTAGCTTCCTCTGTCCGGATAAGAGCAAACGGACGTTTTGAACATGAGTGATACCTCGACAAAATGGGTTGGGTTGGAATCCGATCCCAGCCAAGTCGAAGACATCTCGCGGTGGAGCGTCTGAGTTCCCTAGAGCGCCGCTCTCGGGGCGCCAAGCGCAGTGGCCCGAGAGCGGGAGTTTCGGGCGTAATCATGGCGTCGTTGACCCCGGGGGGGGACCCCGTCCCGCCGGTGAAGCAGGAGGGGGTGACACCCCTTTGGCGGTGTTGACCGTCGGGTTCTGCTGAGGCCGAGTCATAAGGTGACGATCACATTGGCCAATGGTCATTAGTCATACTGCAATGGGAATTTCCTGCGGCAAATTCGCGGCCGGAATTTCGGGTCCGGGGGTTCCCAACACCCCGGTGAGGATGGCTAAATATTGCTTGGGAAAGGTCCTAGTACGGGAACGAGGGGGTCACAGTTTGCTTAACCTAGTAGGGACCCGAGGGTCCGTCAGATGAATACGTACCGAACAGCCGCCGACAACGCTGCGCAGCGGGTCGAAGACATGAGACAAGTGATCGTCCGCATAGATGATGCCCTGCGCAGGCTGGACCAACTGCTGGACGCCTTGCAGCCGGCGTTGCCCGGGAAGCTTCGCGTCGAATGGCGACTCGTGGGTGTCAGGGGGGAGGGCGAGGATAGAAGGACGTTGACGCCCCAGGTTGTTAAATGGCTGCGCAAGAACAACGAGAGCGTTTGGTGGTCGGTCGCGTTGCGGAAAGGGACTGCTTCCCGAAGCCGGCGCCGGTCCAAGGACTTCGAGGCCAATTCAGAAGCGGTGTCCAAGGTATGTCAGGAGGTCGATCGATTGCTCGACAAGCGCGCGAGGATAGGAACATTGCTGCAACGCTTCTCCTCTGGGGTTGGCGGGTTGTTGCCAGCCACATTGCATTGGCTCGACGAAATGGAGTCCATGCTGGATAAGATCCAGCGTCCCGCAGCAAATCCCCAGTCAAAGGGCGAGGTCTGAGGCGATGCCAACGGTGCATCAGTAGCCGGTCGGGCCTGCCCTCGTCGTGCTGGTCAACGGCGCCTGAGTTCTCTCCAGCTTTCACCACTTCAAATCCCCTAGCAAATTCCCTGGCAAATTCCCGCCTCTGCGAGGCGGTCAAAGGGCCTTTGCTCTTATGGGCGATTCTTCAGTGGTCTCTGCCGCGGAGAGCATGCGCACGTACGGATGCCTGGCTACGCTGACTCCCAACTACGCGACGTCCATACAAACAGGGCAGGCATTCTCTACCCATATGCTGATCGCTAGAGCTACCCATACCCCCACACAAAGGCACCACTCAGCGGCGCAGCGCTTTGATGGGGGTAGGCAGGTGCAGGCGGACACCGCTGCTTGGCCACAGCCTACTGTCACGGCTCTGCTGGCCTAGCCAAGGGCCTTGGCTTCCCCTTCAGCTTGGCGGCCCTATACGTTATGCTGTGCCAGCAGTCATCTGGCTATCCACCATTGATCACTGTCGTCTGTTAACGGCTTTCAGGCGGCTAGGCGTCACAGTGGCATCCCAGGGCATGCGTCCCGCTGCACGTGGGATACGCTGTTGCTGGATTGGATCGTGCCTCGGCAGTGGCGATACCTTCCGCCCCTTGCTCCTCTCCCGTCTTCCCTAGAAGTTCCCATTTTGGATTGCACATTCCAAAAGCTGGTTCTTGCCTGCTCGTCTTGGCCTCATAGGGATAATAGGTTATACCTACCCCGGCCCAACCTCCTTCTTTGTGCAAATGTGCTTCTTGGCGTCCTGTAGTCAGGTTTCCCTTGCCCGGCAAGGGGAAAAGATTTCTCTCGGCCCTGGACCTGCTTTTTTTGCCCGGTGCTCCCTGTTTTGCACTTGCGCGGGTTGGCGACAATTGTTTGTGCATCGAAATCGATTTAAGGCGTCGTCGGGGAAGGGGGTATGCAACCCCTTGGGCGTGCGCGGAACGCCCCGCCAGGCTTGCGATATCCGCTTTGGCGGGCGTTTGAGCGGGGGGGCTCGGGGTTTGGCGGTCCACCAGCATCACGGGCACGTCGACGGCGCGAAGCGGCGTTGACACTGGCGTAGCCAGTCAAGATATGGGATTGGGATTGGTAATGGGATTGGGAGCTTTGCCTCGGGTTCGAGCTCGGATTTCAGCAAAAACCCGGATTGAACCTGCCACTATCCCAGGATAAACCGGCTGGGTTTTTGCTGGGTTTTTGATCGGGTATTTGAAGCGGGAAGAGGCATGGATGAGGGCGCTTGATCGGCCTCTGGCGCATTCGTGAAAGCCGCTGGGATAGTTTTCGAAACCCACTGGGTTTTTTACGCAAGGCTGGAGGAGGTAGTGATTGGAATGCGGGAAGCCGGTGTTCCTGCGGGTTTGGAGTAGGTATCCAGACGGATACCCGGGTGAAACCCAAACAAAACCCATCGGGTTTTTTACGAGGGGGCGCGCGTAGCGCCTGAAGGATCGGACGTGGGCGAGGCGGCCCATTTGGACATCAAAACAACCCAGCAATAACCCGCCGGGTTTACAGGAGGCAATGTTGATTTGGTTGGAACTCAGCGCAGCTGCGCTTGCCCTTGTGGCTATTTGCGCCGGGGGCGCGTACTTCTGGAAGGATCGCACCCGGAAAGAGCCTCAGCGGGTCGAAAAGCGAACTGCGCCGCGAGCGCAACCTTTGGCGGGGAGTTTGGGAGGGGAGCGGGGCGCACAGTCGCCTACGCCGATCGTCGCTCCTGTGGTGCCTCCTCCTCCTCCTCCGCCGCCACCCCCGAGCTTGTTGGCAGCCGAAAGGCAGCGCGAAATACGGGCTGAACTCAGTCACCGACTCGAACGAGCAGGCCGAGCCCTCCCCTCGGATGAGCAATGGAAGATGATCCTTGCGCCATCGACATGCGTGCGCGTGGCGGCCGGGGCTGGCTCTGGGAAGTCGACGACGCTTGCGCTACGCGTCATCGTGCTTCGCTATTACCTGGGGGCGGCCTGGGACGAGATCACGGTCGTCACGTTCACGAACAAGTCGCGAGACGATTTCATCAAAAAGCTGCTTTCTAATGCCCAGCTTTTTGAGCCAACCATCAGCAAGCGGCTGATCGAAGCGAGGGTACGCACCTTTCACTCGCTCGCGTTCCGCCAAGCGCGGGCGGCAGGGCTGAACGTCAACACCGCGGACCGGATACCGAAAAAATCCCCTGTCAAAGACCCGCACATGCTGGACGGCGCCGGCGAACCGGGGGCGCCAACTGATGATGATGAAGAGGACTCGCCAGATACGCCGTTCGCGCCCATCGCCAAGCTCGATGAGCTGCCGGTTTTGCCCGAGATTTTGCGTGAGGTGGGCGGCAAGTTGCTGGGTGCCGACCCGGCCTTCAAACAGGCGGTCATCGGGCTTGAAAGGGCCTTTCTGTTCGCACAGCCCAGAGCCGGGGACGCTGAAAAGCGGGTGCCGCGTGTCAAGCTCAACCAAGCGCGCGATGAGGCCCGGACGCAAGAAATTTACGAACTATGGTGCGAGAAATACCGGTCCGAGCTCGATGCAAGCGGAATTGCGTTCAAGGTCGAACCGTTTTACTTGGGTAGCAACCCAGCATATGCCCGAGCAAATCCGGCCGCCGGCCCGTGGTATTCCAACGCGACTGTGCCCAGCCTGGCGGCCCCAGGCCAGCCGGCCCCGCGCGTAATTCTCGGGATACCACGAGAAGTGGCCGAGCTTAAGCCGCCCCGACGATTCTCAACCGGGGGCGACACGATGGCCATGGCCGTGACTTCCGCTTTTAAGGTTGGATATCTGCAAGATATCCCGGCGACGATGCCCATAATCTGGATCTCAGAGCCCGCTCAGCTGGCGCACCTTGCCGAGCAAGTCCGATACTCCTTAGGAGCGTTCCACGGCTTCCCACAGTTTCAGGTGCAGCTTGAAGGGGAGTTCCAACCTCGCTGGGTGTTGGAGGCATTCTGGGCAGAGGCTCAGTTCATTCAATGCCTCGGGCTCGATGTCGCAAAGACCTGCGTCAAAATCGCGCCCGCGCTCAAAGGCGTGGACAGGCTGTTCGTGGACGGGCTGGCCCGTTTCTGGCCCGCGTTTACGGAGGAAGTTCATGCGAACGGCATGACGACGACGGGCGAGGTGTTTGCGCAGCTTGGGGGCGCCGCAGGCATGGCGCGGCTGCCAGCGGACGCCTTGCGTAACTCCCGTCATCTTTTGATCGACGAGTTTCAGGACATCTCCTTGAATTTCGTGAAGTGGATCCGCGCTCTCCGCGATCGACAGCTGGCGGCCGACCGGAGTTCGAATCCGAAGCTGCCCAGCTCGTTTATGGTCGTGGGCGATGACTACCAATCGATTTATGGCTGGCGTGGAGCGTCGCCCAACTTCTTCATCGACTTCGCAAAGTACTTCTCGCCAGGGTTCGAGCCGAGCCAGCTTGTCTTGTTGGCGAACTATCGTTCATCCTCTGAAATCGTTCAGACTGCCGAGATGATGCTTGAGCGCGTTGCTTACAAACTTCGCAAGCCGCCGGCGGTCGCCAAAGGCCCGGCCAAAGACTTTGGCATGCCCGTGAGCATGACAAAGGTCGACGACGCCGCGGATTATCGCGCTCTCGCTGGGCTGGGTGCGGACGGTATGGTGATGGCGAGAACGAACACAGTCCTCGATGAAGTCAAGCCCCGCACCCCACGTTGCCAGTACCTCACCATTCATGGCGCCAAGGGCCTGGAGGCCGAGCATGCCGCGATACTGGGCGACGTTTCCGCTCCTGCTCCGCATCCCATTCGCACCCAGTTGTACAAGCTGGCGGGATTGGGTGACTACGATCAATCGCAGCGAGACGAAGCGCGTAGGCTGGTCTACGTTGCGATCACGCGTGCCATGCACACGGTGAACTGGGCGGTCGCTAATCCGCGCCAGGGCAGCCTGTTTGAGGAGCTCGACGGGCTCCTTCAAGCCCGTTCCAAAGCCCCGATCAAATCCTCTGCTTCAAACCCCGGGCAAACGCTCGATCAAGCGAGTGCTAGCCTGGCGCAGGCTCGCGCCCATCTCGAACGAGCGGGCGTCAATACTGGAAATGGAGGGCATTGATGAGCGCGACGACAGCACAGGAGACGGAAGGCTTCGTGCGCATCAAGTACCAGCGCACAGCTGCGGTGGCCGCAGGGGGCGGCAGCGCTGGCACCAGGCCAAGCTTTGTGTCCATGGACAAACTGCTTTTTGACGTTCTTGTCCGCTTAGTTGGCACCGAGGCCGCGGCGAGAGCGAAGATCAAGGCCTGGGCAAAAGAAGAGTCTGGTCGATTCGCGCCGGGGGGCGCTTCGGTGTCCAGGATGGTCCAGCAGAGGGTATATGCCCTCATGCTCACGCGTCTCCCCGCGCGAGGGGCGTAGTTACAAGCGCTGGCGGACAATGGCCATGAGGATCCTCATAATAGGCAATAGTTGCCTATATGTAGCGAGGGTGTTTTCATGGCCAATATCAGGTATTTCTACGACCACGGCGCAGATACTGTCGCGTTGCAAGGACGCGGAATGTTCGGCATGCCCAATGCCGAGTTCGCTGCCAAGTTTCCGGGCGTCAAGGGAATCCGTTATGACGGCTTTTCGATGCGGGTTGCATATGCCGTCGCCGGGGGCGGTGACCCGCTGCCGGTAACCCGCATGATCGAATACAAGGCTTTCCCGTCGCGCCATGAGTGCGATGCGCGGTGCATGACCGCCCGAGGAAAGGTCATGCGCTGCGAGTGCTCATGCGGTGGGAAGAATCATGGCAAAGGCATGTTCTCTCGATGACGCGCGGGTGGAGGCGCTGCGCGTGCGCCGCCACATTCTCAGTACGGGCACCCAGCTGGCCTACATCGTGCAATGCGCCGGGCGCTCGTATGCATTCGACGTGACCGATGAATGCGTCTGCCGACCGCGTGAAGTGTCGCCTCCCTATGCCACCCGGTTCGCGCGGGACATGGCGAAGGCGATCGCGGCTCGTATGAACGACGGACGAAACCATCGCGGCATTGCCGTCAACGCAGTGCAAGCGCTGGATGCATTCCTATCCCGGCCTAGTGCATAGCGGCGGGCCAATTCACAGCGCAAACCGACATGCGCTTTGCGCTATGCACATTGCCCAAGCGCAGCGAAACAAACGAGTATCCAGGTAGGCAACTATTGCCTATATCATTTCACTGTACCGGCGTGCTACGCCGAACAGATGCAACTCACCTGGAGGTCATATGTCGCAATTGGGTTTTGATCTTGGTGCTGCCGAAGAAGTCTTTCGCGCAGCCGCTCCCGGAACGTGGCTGGGGGAAGTTCTGCCCCTGGAAGACGCGATTGTCCGGCTGGAGCAGGTCGTCGCGCAGGGGTTCGATGACATTCCTCGGGCGGTCCGCGCAATGTACGCAGAAGGGGGGGAGTGCCTGCTGAGCGAGCTTCGCCGCGAAGACGCTGTGTTCGGCCTCCTGTGCCGTGATCGCTCGCCCGCAATTCCCCTGGACGCGGCAGAAGATGCGATAGCCACCTTCGAAGAGCATTGTCGCGCGGTGATGGCGCAGCCGGGAGCGCACCCCCGCCAGTGCGCGAAAAGCCGCTTTGCAAGGCACTACAGCACCACGGCGCTGCATTGCGACGGATTCGGCAGCCTTGTGCTGACCCGCTGGGGCGAGACTCGCCATGAACTGGTGTTCCACATGGGACGCTCTTTGGTCTTCCTTGATAGCTACCGCGACCACCTGCAACGCCACAAAGTGCCCATGCAGATATGGGCCCCCGCGTATAGCGCGGACAAGATCGCCTACAGCCCTAAGGGGCCGGCGGGCGTGGCGACCTTCAATTACGGCGGGCGAGGGTACGTCAACGACGGGATGTTCCACTGCGGGGAATACAGCGAATGCGAGGGATGGTCCTTCGTGCCGCTGTCGCAATGGCAAGGCGAGACCTTCACCTATGAGGAGCAATGCCGTGCCTGGGATTCTGGGGCGCTGGAGCGGGGAGACCGGCGGGGCCTTGTCGTCAGCGTAAGGGGCGTCAAATGCGTTCTCGACGGAGCTTTGGTCTTCTTTGACGACACCGGCTCCTACAGCCTTGCGCGTGCTATCGCCGAGAGCGCATCCGACGAGGACGACGGTGAGGACTATCCGGATGACGATGAAGAGGGCGACTTCGACGAGGAGGAAGAGGATTCTCCGCGCCAAGGGGAGGATGCCACGCGCGAGGATTGCGCAGCGCCGCGCAAGGAAGAAGAGCAAAACTCTGATCTCTTGCTCTGCTTGATGTGATGGCGCGGGGGCGGAGGTGCCCCCGACCGAGCCTGCCGCCGTCGACCCCTTTTCCTCTTGCCCGGTGGGTACGTGTGCGGCCTAACGTGCCCACGAGCAAATTCGCCCCATGGTCGCCACGGGTACGGCACCGCGCAAAAGGAAAGGCAGCGGCCAGCTGCGACCGCGTGCCGGGGTAAGTAACACTTTGCGGTCATGGTAGGCAATAGATGCCTATATAATGTTTGAGAGGTTTAAATAAACCATCGTCAAATGTTAATTTTTCGGCGGGTTGCCTGTGGGTCGCCTGCTGGCATCCCGCCCACAGGAGCATCCGCCATGATCCTTATCTCGACACTTCGCAAGATGCGAAACAAGCCCGTGTTTGTGGTGACCGTCCCGGCGCATACCCGCCAGGTCGGCAGCCTCCCGCCGGTCAATGTTGCAAAGGTCCGCGATGGTTTCGCTACGAAGAGCCAAGCCGATAAGTTCGCTTCGGATAACGACCCGCGCCAGTGGGGGGCGGCTGAGTTTCCGGTGGTCGCGCGCATGCCGGCTCATGAATACGCTGCCAGCTGCGGCTTGCCGCTCCCGGGAACCGCCATGGGCGGCGGCTTGGACGCCGCGCTGGCCGAGCTGATCGAGCGTGTGGCAAGCGGGGAAGAGTTTCCGGACGCATGCGGTCGTGCCGCGTCCCGGTTCGCTGTCTGCTACGACGCGCTGCGCGCAGCCTACGACGAACGAGAGGAAGCCTGATGGACCAGAACGCAGAAGTTCAGAAGATGGCGTCGCAGTTTGGCCTCGATGCGAACGCCCTTCATCACCTTGTGGCTTTCCTCCGCGCAAGTCACGCTCGCCATAGGGAAAGCGGAGAGATCCCGGACGCGATGAGCGCTGCGGAGCAAGAGGCGTACATCCGTGCGGGTGTGGTCGCGTGGCGAGATCACACCAGCGCGCTTCTGGAGGAGCTGCGCGACGGCCAGAGCGATCGCGCCAAGGCTTTCCGCGCCGAGCTCGTCGTCGGGGTCTATGACTCCATTCGCAGCAACATCCGAAATCCGCAGGGCTGACTATGAACTCAGACAAAGCCGAAGGCCGCGCCGTCGCGGCGCGCAAGAAGGCGGCCTTAGTCGCTGCCAAGAAGCTCGATGCGGCGGCGGATGCGGTCAGTGCTTTCGCGCTGGCGTGCGCGATGTGCGCCGATGCGTCCTCCCCCCGTGGAGACGACGACGGCCGTCGTCTGCTCGCGCAGAACATGCGCGAGTACGCGGGCCACCTGAGTAGCGTTTACGACAAATAGCACGGCCTTCGGGCGCCAAGGTGTTTGTGATCGCTTCTAGCGGTATTTGCAGAAAGGAAAAATCATGGTGATTGAAAAAGGCAGTAACGGTCGCTGGTTCGTCGATGGGGAGCCGGTAGTAATACAGACCACCCGTTATCCAGACGGACTGATGTACCAAAGCGCGAACATCCCGGACGAGGATGTAGAGGCGCTCATCAAAATGCACACCTTCGTGGGCGTCCAAAATCAGCATGGCGAGCGCGTGGAGCTTTCGTTTGACATGGACGGCTGGTCATTGTTGGTAGAGGACGAAGGTGAGCAGCAGGACGATGGGGGGAGCAGGATCGAGACCGAGGACCGTATAGGCGGAACCTACCGCGAGGACGTGCCCGGCGGGATGTTCGGCGACCGTCTCAATCGCGATCGCCGGTATTGGCTGGCATGGGCGACAGTGTCCCGGGAAACTCAAGGCGATTGTCTGCCTGGGATCATGGACGACTTCGGCTCGCTCGTGCCCGTCCCGTCGCCTCGTCGTCAAGCTCAGCTTTAAAGGAAAGGCCGTGTCTACCGCATACGAGCTTTTGATGTCCTGCCCCGACGACCAGATCACGCGAATGAAGTTGGTATGGAAGGCCGTCGCGGCCGGTGAATGGAAAGAAGCGGCTCATCATCTGCGCAATGCTGCCAGCGAAGGCGAGTCTTCCTGGCACGGCCATTGTGGCGAGTTGGCCGGACATTACGACCGCAAGGTTGCCATGCAAAGGGCCCCCGGCCTGGACAACCAGGCCTGACAGAGAAGGAATGACCATGGACGTAAAAGTTGGGCGCACCTACCGCGCAAAGCGGCCCGCCGAAAGTGGCGGACTGGTAAACGATCGCACGGTTCAGTGGATCGGATCCGTTGGGCAAGTGCAGTACGACGGGCCTGCCGTGCGGCGCGGCAGTCGATACCCCATCGTCAGTCGCGCGGCGTTCGAGGCGTGGGCCGATCGCGACGTCACCGATGAGTTGCCCACCGGCGAGTATCAGGATTGGGCCGACTATCGCGCTTCCCAGCCTTCGGCTTAGCTCAGGATCTTCATACATGAACAAGATCAAACCATATACCTGGATCGTCCGTTTTGATGTGGCCCCCGAATGGGTTGCGGACGGGTTCAACCTCACCGACGAACGAGCGCTCCTGTTGCTCGCTGGTGACCTGCGGCATGCCGACAGCAGCTTCGAACTCGCAGCGCGCGTGCTGGCTGCGCCTGCCGCCCTGCGAATTGCACGCGAACAAGGCTATGGACCGAAGCACAACGGTGCAGGAAGGGCAGTGGCCGAGATTATGAGCGGTGCGCCTCACGCGTATTCGGATGTCCGTAAATGCTCTGATGTAACGGTGGACAACGCCATAAGCGCAGCTATCGATTTGCTCAATAGCGTTGCCTTTGTGCGTGATGAGAACGACAACACTGGGGCGATCCTTGCAAAGCTGCGGGACGCGCGGGCTCTACTGCGCGGAGACGATCCGATCTCGGAAATCCAATGGCGTCCTCTGCAGGACTAGCCGCGTAAAGCTGGGATGCGGGAGAACTGGGGGCGCTTCGCCGCCTTTCGGAATCAATACTTTGGGAGAGCGATTTGCAAACGAGTTTGGATACTTCGATGTCTGCGCTTCGGCGGCGTCTGGCGCAGGCGGAACTGAAGCTGGCCATAGCAAAGAAGGAAGCGACACAAGCCCAGCGGAAAGAGGATCGAGCGAGCGAGGTGGTTCGTGCGTTGCAGGAAGAAATCGCGTGGGTGCAGCTGCGCCAATGGGGCAGTACGCCGGATCTGGCCGAGCTTATGAGGTCGGATGGAACAGGCGGCATGGTCTTCTACAAGGCACTAAGCGCCATCGCAGAGTCGTGGGGACTACATGTCTTCGGGACTTGGAGTGACACAAAACAACTCGTCCTTAGCTTCGGGCTGAACCGTGCACAGCAAGGGGCCATTGAGCGCGTGGAACAGGCTATCAATTACTTCGCGCCCGCCATGAAGCGCATAAAGGGAGGGTGGGTGCGATTCTCGGTGAGCCACCCGCAGCCCGAGGCGTGCGCGTGGGAACTGCGTTATGCCCCGAAGAGCGGGCGTGCTCGGCTTGCCCGTCTCGTGTATGGAGCTGATGACAGCGTTCTGGATTTCGCTTCGCTACGTGGAGCGCTGGAGTACGTTGAACAGAACCTCTGGCTGGAGGACATCATCGATGCACCACCGACAGCTGCCCTGGAGTACGTCATAGCTGCGGAAGGGGATGGAGGGCGGCATGGGTGACCGCAAGTTGGGCCCGGTTCACTTCGCGGGGGCGCTCACCAATGGCTGGCTGCGCCCCACCTGCCGGTTCAAGGTCGTCGACCTTGGTCCGGGTGGTACCCCGAGCCGCGAAGTGGTCTACAGGGCCGATTTTCTTGAACAGGCTCAGGAGGCGTATATCGCGGCCTGCGAGGCGGCTGGGATTGTGCATGGCACCTTGCGCATCTTCCGGTGTGCTGATTGGGCCGCATACGCGTAAACGATTTCGGTCCACCGTGCTCGCGATGACCTATTGCCGCGCAATGCCTGTTACAGGCTATGGTCTTGATAGGCAATCGTTGCCTATATAATTCCTGGGTGATTTAAATAACGGCACGAAGAATGTAAAGTCTGTGCCGCGACCCTGGAGAGAGTAATGCTTGAATCCGCAACGACCATCCCTGCTTGCCTAGATTCCCTGCTGAACGTGCAGCGCCAATGGGTGAACGATCAACTCTGCAATAACGACGTTTCGAGCGACGAGGAGATGTCGCAGTTCTTGCAGGCCGAGGTGGGCTTGAACACCGACCAAGTGAAGTCTGTCATGGCCTATCGCGACAGTGCCTTGGCGGACCCCTTTTTTCAGCTGTTTCCGTTCGAGAAGGTGACCGAGTTCGCGGGTTGTGCGGCGCGAATTGGCGAGCCGGATTCCAAAGGACTCTTTCGGGTGGAGGTCGGTCATCGCATCTGGGTCGACGCGGCCGCTGAGGACGCTGAACGCGCCCGCGAAGTGGTCCAGGCTGCGGGCTATGCCGTGCGTTCCGTGCGTGTCGCTGTTTGAGGTGACGATCATGGAGACCGCGATCGATTGCTTCGCAGGAATGGGCGGAAACACGGAGGGGGCGCGGATGGCTGGCATCAAGGTCACGTGGTGCGCCAACCACTGGCGTTCCGCTGTGGATACTCATGCAGCCAATCACCCGGACGCAGCGCATATCTGCCAGGACGTTCACCAGGCCGACTGGACCAAGGCTCCGGCGCACGACCTTTTCATGGCCTCGCCCGCGTGCACGGGGCACACACCTGCACGGGGTAAGGACAAGCCACATCACGACGCGGCGCGAGCCACAGCATGGGCAGTAGTGTCGGCCGTCGAATGCCATCGGCCGCCTTTCGTTCTGGTGGAGAACGTGCCGGCCTTCGCACAATGGGCTCTGTATCCCGCATGGTGCGCCGCTATGGCCGCACTGGGCTATACGCTGTCACCGATGATTTGGGACGCCGCGGACTGCGGTGTGCCGCAGCATCGAAAGCGCCTTTTGATCGTGGGGACGCGCAGCCGACATCCCATCCAGCTGGACTCCCCGAAACGCGAGCATCGTGCGATCGGTGAAGTGATCGACTTCGCGGCGGGAAACTGGTCACTCGTGCAGCGTCCTGGCCGGTCAGAAAAGACTCTCGACCGAGTTCGTAACGCGAGACGCGCTTATGGCGAGCGATTCGTGATGCCCTACTACGGCTCCGGGTCGGGATTGACCGGGCGCGCGCTCGATCGCCCCTTGGGCACCGTTACCACCCGCGCACGTTGGGCGGTCGTGGACGGGGACAGGATGCGCATGCTCACGATTGCCGAGAACAGAGCGGCTATGGGCTTCAGGAAGGATTACATCCTTCCAGCGAATCAATCGGTGGCCTTGCACATGCTGGGCAATGCGAACCCGCCGCCGATGGCGTTCGAAGCGATATCCGCGCTGCGGAGGGCTGCCTGAGCAAATACCCGGGGGGCGCTGGTCGAAGGCTGGCCTCCCTGGTCTGAGCCGCTTCAGTGGCTGGAACAACCCTTTCTTTGCCGGGTCTCGCCTGCTTGAGGGGCCGCGTGCGCCATCCCCGGTGAAACCTGCTGTTTTATGTGCGTGGAGGAAAAAGCGTGAAACTCACCAAAGCAAGTTGGACCTCCTTCGATTTCATTCATGCGGTGGAGTTGATTGGCGTAGGCCAATCGCAGGTTCTGACGTCGACAAAGCGCTTGTCCCGCATCGAGGGCTTCGCTCTGATGTGGAGTTTGCGGTTGATATATGGCGATTGCGATGCGGCGTCGATCGGACGGCTGCGAGGGGCGCTTCACGTGTCGCTCGACCATTGCATGCGCGAGGTTGAAGCGCGTCGTTTCCGCTTCGTTCCGCGATCGACATACGACCAGTTGTCGGAGCTGTTGGTGGCGTGGAAGCGCTCGGGAGTGGAGTCCATGTACGTGGCATACCGGGAGCACGACAGGCCTGGGCGCATGCTTGGATGGATGGCGAGGGTGGCAGAACTCCATGGCGTCGGAGTCTGTGCGGCTAAATCGCGACAGCGCAGCCGCGCCTCCGGCCGGTTATGGGGGCGCGGGCCATCGCTCTTCTGGTATGTCGGCGCAATTTGGCGCGATACGAGGTCGACTCAGCATGCATCGCAGCCCGGACGCGTTCGATGAGCCGCACGTTCTTCAAAAATGCCCATCTCTACCGATCGCAGGAAGACATTGCCAGCTCGTCCGAAGCGTTGGAGGAGCAGCTCGGACGCTTGGCTTTCGCGATGCCGGAAAGCGGGCGAGAAGGGCGGGGTTGGCTTCCCGCCGGTGTGGGCAACACATGCGTGCGTGAGGTGGGGCCCCATTGGCTTATTCGTATGAGAACGGCCAGGCGTCTCCTGCCTGCTGCCGTAGTGAGGCAGCGTGTAAAGGAGGTCGCAGCATTGATCGAGCACCGCCAGGGCTACAAGCCAGGCCGGAGGC
>Ga0213822_1001140_pt1 | contig 16072 bp, 14 predicted proteins | sample MC6MC0908MG_FD_179872 | JGI IMG/M metagenome (GOLD analysis project Ga0213822, IMG submission 179872) | Enriched soil aggregate microbial communities from Iowa State University, Ames, United States - MC6-MC0908-MG | ecosystem: Environmental > Terrestrial > Soil > Unclassified | place: USA: Iowa...
ATACATAAGCTCACCAAACCATACACACCATGCGTCTTTCGCACAATGCTATGCTTCTCTTTTTAGTATTGCACTTAAAGAGTAAATCCCAAAAATTGAGTAGGTCATCCTACTCAATTAACATATTTATTTTTATTGTAAATTTTCCCAAATAGCAGCTATTCCTTGACCTCCACCAATACATACTGCACTCACACCGTATTTAGCTTGACGACGACGAAGTTCATATAATAATGTAAGTGAAATACGTGTTCCACTTGCCGCAAGTGGATGCCCAATAGCTATCGCTCCACCATTTACATTTCCAATCTGTGGATCAAAACCTAATTCTTTTTGACAGGCGACATATTGTGCAGAGAATGCTTCATTAATTTCTACTAAGTCTATTTCATCCATGGTTAATTGTGCTTTTTGTAATGCATTTTGTATTGCATAAACAGGACCTATTCCCATATATTTTGGCTCCACACCTACTACATCATATGACACTAACCGTGCAATCGGTTTTAAATGATGAGCCTTTGCAAAGTCAGCAGATGCGACAATGACGGCTGCTGCACCATCTACCATTCCACTTGCATTCCCTGGAGTAACAACTCCGTTTTCAATAAAGCGTGCTGGAAGTTTAGCTAATTTTTCTAGAGAAGTTTTACGAATATGCTCGTCCTCTGTGATAGTTACTTGTTGACGTTTAGCTTGCACCGTTACAGGCACAATTTCTTCTGCTAATTTTCTTGACTTGGTAGCTTCTATAGCTGCATTTTGGCTACGTAGCGCATGCATATCAATTTCTTCACGTGTGAGTGAATATTTTTGCGCTAAATTTTCAGCTGTAACTGCCATACTACATTCAGCAACCGGATCATATAATCCTTCCCAAAGCCAATCTTCAACTACCGTTGAACCTAGTGGCATCCCTTGTCGCATTTTTGGTATAACATGTGGCACATTTGACATACTTTCTGTGCCACCTGCTAGTACTACTTGAGCTTCACCTGCTAATATCGCTCTCGCTGCAGATAAGATTACTTCGATACCAGTACCACAAATACGATTTAAGATTTTAGCGGGTTTATCAATAGGCACCCCCGATTTTAACGCAATATGACGTGCTAAATAGTGGGCATCTTTACTTGATTGATGGACATTCCCAAATATTACTTGATCAATTTGCTCAGGGGTAATACCTGCACGTTCAATAGCTTCTTTGGCAGCGATAGTACCTAACTCAATTGCTGAAATATCTTTAAATGAACCTGAAATTTCTGCAAATGGTGTACGTGCACCATCTAAAATAACAATTTCCATTCCAACTCCCCCTACTGAATAATAACATCTAATAATAAAGGCAACCCGATACGTTCACATAGCTCTTCATACGACATACCATTATAAATATCTACAATATGGATACCCTTTGCATCAAATGTAAATGCTGCATATTCTGTTACTAATAAATCTGCTTTTCGCTGTCCACTTGACTCAAATGTAAGCTCTTTTATCAACTTAGAAGACCCATCCTTCGCAAATAAATTAGCTGCAACGATTAATTTCTTAGCCCCTGCCACTAAATCCATAGCTCCACCGACCCCTAAAATTGGTTGATTTGGAACCGCCCAATTTGCAATTTCTCCGTGTACATCGATTTGCAATGTACCTAAAACCGCAACATCGATATGACCACCACGAATCATGGCAAATGAATCTGCACTATGAAATAGGCTTGCGCCTGGAATTCTTGTTACAGGTGATTTACCTGCATCTACTAAGTCTGGATTAATATCTTTTGGGTTGATTGGAGCAGGACCCATGCCTAACAAACCATTTTCCGTCTGTAAATAAATTTTCTTATCGCCTAAATATTCTGTGACAAGTGTTGGAATCCCTACACCTAAATTAACGACATCGTAATCACATAGTTCTTTGGCAACTCGTTTAGCTATAATGTCACGACTACTCAGCTCTGACATAAGCGTCACCTTCTTTCGTATATGCTGTCTGGACAATATAATCAATGTAAACACTTGGTGTAACAATCGTCTCTGGATTTAGTTCTCCAACTTCGACAATTTCATCGACTTCTACAATGACAACATCTGCTGCCGTTGCCATCATTGGATTAAAATTACGAGCTGTTTCGTGATAAATTAAATTCCCTAATCTATCTGCTTTGTGCGCCCGAATTAATGCTACATCACCTGTAATAGACTCTTCAAAAATATATTGCTGTCCTTTTATTTCGCGATGCTCTTTATTTTTAGCAAGTGCTGTACCTACCGCTGTTTTCGTATAAAATCCGCCAATACCCGCCCCTCCACAACGAATAGCTTCTGCCAATGTACCTTGTGGAATCAGCTCGATTTCAAGTTCTCCATTAGACCAAGCCTGCACAGCTTCTTTATTAATCGTAAAAAATGAACCAACTGCTTTTTTGATTTGACCTTTCACAAATACTTTATGCAACCCTTGACCATTCTCGCCCAAGTTATTACTTACAATTGTTAAACCCTGAATATTAAATTGTGCCACTTCATCTAAAATCGTTAAAGGAGATCCCGTTGCACCAAATCCTCCAACTAATATAGTCATATCATCTCTAATATGTTCATGTAATTGATTAATTGATATTTCTTTATTCACTATCAATCATCCCCCTTATTTAGCAGCCAGTAAGCCGTTTTGTATGAGTAAGTCTTCTATCTGTTGAGGCATCCGAATTGCTTTTGGTACATCTCCAAATGAAGTCCAACATCGTACTGTATAACCTTCTGCTACAATTTTCCCTTCACATGTAAATCTGTGGTTTAATTTAATTACTTTTGGCTTGAGGACTTCTAATTGTGTTTCAACCACGACTGAATCTTCAAAATACAAAGCAGAAATAAATTCGCAATGGGCTTCTAAAATCGGAAGCCCTATATTCTTCTCTTTCATTAAATACGCAGTCGATAGCCCCATTTCTCTAAAAAGAGCATGTGTACTTTCATCCATCCACTTATAAAAATTGGGAAAGAAAACAATCCCAGCTGCATCAGTATCTCCCCACTCTATAAAAATTGAATGTTTTTTAGTCATTATAGATACTCTCCGTTACATTTATCGATAAGTCTTCTGAACGTCTTATACCCTTTAATCTATACAATGTGATAACTGCTACAAAACATAGTACAGAAAGGAACAACATTCCTGAAGAAGCTGTAAATATACCAAGTAATGATGGCCCTATAAATCCTCCCAGTGCAGCAACAGAATTCACAATAGCAATACCTACAGGCGCTGTTGCTTCTGTAAAGAATTGTGTTTTATAAGCAAAGAAGCATCCTGCAAACATATATAAACCCATTGATGTAAACGCTAACATAATACTCATCGATAATGGTGTGTTTGTAAACATACAACCGATGAACCCAACAGCCGAAATTACAAAGCTAATAATCAAATGTTCACGGTATTTACCCGTACGGTCTGAATTGAAGCCTGCAAGAATTATTGCTGGCACACCAATTAAAGGAGGAATCATGGCCAACCAACCAACTTCCATATTGGTAATATTGGTTGCAGATAAATTTTTTAATAAAGTCGGCATCCAGAACGACAATCCATAAATACATGTATAATTAGCAAAGTATATTAGTGCTAATTTCCATACCTTTAAATCTAATAACATTGCCCGTTTGGACACTGCATTTACTTTTACACTTTGAGAGCGCTCTTTTGTAAGTTCACTTTCAAGCCAATTCTTTTCATCATCAGTTAGCCATTTTGCATCCTTTGGTCGATCCGTTAAATAAAAAATCACCATAACACCTAATATCAATGCCGGTATACCTTCTAAAATAAACATCCATCGCCACCCTGCTAATCCAGCCCAACTAACATTATCAATAATCCATGTAGAAAGTGGTGCTCCAATTAAACTTCCCAGTGGTAAGGCAAGTAATAATATTGCCGTTGCTGTTCCTCGATCGCGTTCACGGAACCAATATGTCAAATACAAAATAATTCCTGGGAAAAAGCCTGCCTCTGCTATCCCTAATAAAAATCGTAAAATATATAAATGTGATGCACTTTGTACGAAACCAGTACAAATAACCAAAATTCCCCAACTAATCATTATACGTGTAATCCAAAGTCTTGCGCCAACTTTACTCAAAATCATGTTACTTGGTACTTCAAAGAAAAAATAACCAACAAAAAAGATACCCGCAAGTAAACCATAAGTTTCTGCTCTTAATGCTAAATCAGCATTCATCTCAAGTGCAGCAAATCCAAGATTTACTCGGTCTAAATATGCAATAATATACAAGCTTAATATAAATGGCAGTATTCGCAACATGGTTTTTTTTACAGTTTTTTTCTCGAATTCAGTTGTCATATTCATATAAGCACCTCCGCATACTTTTTTTATATTTTTTTCTTAGCGTCCTTTCTTTTTGGATAATTCAAATTTTAATGTAATTATCTTTGGATTAATAGTACAATAAATGCTAATAAATGCATTTATTTTAGTGTTTATTGTTACTTTTAACTACATTTTACGAAAAGAGGTTGTGAAATGAAAGTGCTGAAAAAGGAGGAAATGTTTCAATATTTACCCGAAAATGGTAGGGTGTTGGACGCGATGCGTAAACAACTTATTTCAGTTTTAGGAGAAAATCGAGCTAAGGGATTTTTAATTCGTTATGGTTGGAACTGTGGATATGATTTTGCAAACTATATTTTTTCTTTAGATCTACGTCAACATTTATCAAAAATCGAACTCATTCAGCTAGTATCAAATGCACATTCAGAATTGACAAATATGGATACTATCGTATTTGAACGTACATTTAACTCTAATGATCAAAGTTATTATTCAGAAGGTATTTGGCGACATTCACAAGAAGCTATTAAATATATTTCCATGTTTGGGTTATCACAGCATCCTGTATGCCATACGCTTACAGGTTTTATCAGTAGTCTAATTAGTGCCATTGTCGGAGAAACCGTCATTTTTAAAGAGCTTACATGTCGTGCACAGGGTCACGATGGTTGCCATTGGATTGCCCAATCCGTTTCAAAATGGGGCGATGAAATCAATTATGAGCCATCCTATTTCAGTGAGAATAATTCACTTTTCGAATTAGAATCTGCCTTTGAGCAGTTGCAAGCTGAAAACGATATGCTGAGTCGGGCCCTTAGTATTAACGAACGACTATCTAATAAAATTATCGATGGTGCTGGCTTTAAAGGACTTATTGAAACATTAGCCTATGAAACCCGATGCGACGTACTTGTTGAAAATATTAATTTTCAAATACTCTATGAATTTACACATAACGATTACAACTATCTCCAAGATACTGCACTAATCCAAGAACTAGCATTGAAACACGCCCATTCCAAGAGACAAGTCATAAAATCTACTATCTCCTGTGAAAATGGCCAAATGTATGAGCGTTTAACAGCACCGATTTATACATGTAATCAACTGGTGAACTATTTGACGTTAATAAAACATGATGGTGCCTTCTCTAATTTAGACTCACTTATACTTGAAATAGCGTCTGCACTATACGCTCTTCAAACAAGTAGAGATATCGAAAAATATCACAATAAACAGTTAATTCATAATGAGCTATTAACTAGATTTTTTATAATGGGTACCCCTTCTGAGGATCTAATCGAACAAATTAGATTATTTGGTTATCAAATTGAACAGCCTCAATATGTATTTATACTTCAAGTTAATGGCCTAGAAAGTCAACAAATTCATACTAATGAACAATTCATTGATTTTAAAAATAAAAAAATCCAAAAGTTATACGAGTTCTTTTCTAATTATCAATGTGATTGTTTGATTGCCACACAATTGCACGAAATTACTTTGCTAGTTCCAGAGAAATTTATTCATGAAAATTTCCTATCATTATTGGACTGTGCAGAAAAATTAATGGCCTTTGTATTTAAAAATGATTTTCATCTAAACCCACTTTTAGCCATTAGTAATTGTTGCAATAATATATTAGAACTAAAAAATCATAGAGACGAAGCAAAAAAAGTTATGCAACTGATGCAATATAATCCAAATGTACAAGGTATATATACATATGGGCAGCTTGGTGCACTTGCACCTATTTTGTGTAAGGAAAATTATTCTCAACTTTTACAATTTGCCGATAAGAAACTGCGAGTATTACAACAATATGATGAAGCTCATCAAAGTGAACTACTCACAACTTTATATTGGTACTTATACTATCAAGGCCATTTGAATAAAACATCTCTAGCTATAAATAGTTCCGTCGGTTCGATTCGCTATCGTTTAAAACGTATCGAAGAATTAACTAACTGCGTATTACAACATGCACAGCAAGTTTTCGACTTCCATATTGCCATACAGATGTATCTAATTTCAGGACGACTCTCTATAAACTAAATCTTTAGGGAATTTTATTTTACTTAAGTCCGTAAGAGACACGATTCTTATGGCACATGACGCACTAACTAAAATAACCAGCTATCGAATGATATTCGATAGCTGGTATTACAGACAGAAAGCTTATTATATTCTCATTAACTTTACCTTTTCTAAATGACGTTCCATTTGATTAAAATGACTCTCAATATGTTCAACAATTAAATGTTCGACTATAAATGATAACGGTTTGTTATTAAAATTAGTATTATAACTAGGTGCTGTTTGTTGTAACTGCTTAACGGTCACAGTGGCTAGGACATCCGCCACTATAGATGCAAGCCTTTCTAACTTCTCGACTGCAATTTGTCGTGTTAATGATTCAATATTTTTAGGGGCCACTGCGGCCAACCTGCGAACATGTTCATGGTTTCTTCCCCATTTTCCATCTGGAATGCTCTGAAGTGCTTGTATATCGTCTAACCAAAATATAATAGCTTCATTTAAGTGTGCTACAATTTGAGCAATAGACCATTCATTTTCTGAAGGTTGTTGACAAAACTCTATATCACTGATCCTTTTTATTAAACGATTAATCTCTGCCGTAGCTTGCTCATAACGACTGATTTCACTGACTAATACCACCATTACACAGATACTTCCTTTTGAACAGCTTTTACTTTATTTTCGATATAGCCGATTTTTTCAATTTCTACTTTAACAACATCGCCCTCTTGTAAAAATTCCTGTGGTTCACGAGCAACTCCTACTCCACCCGGCGTGCCGGTCAAAATAATATCCCCAGGCTCTAATGTCATGATACTTGATAAAAATGCCACCAATTTTGGTACATTAAATACTAAATTTTTCGTATTCGACCTTTGACGCTCTTCACCATTAACTGTTAACACCATTTCTAAACCAAATGGATCTGACAATTCATCTGATGTAATTAAATATGGTCCCATTGGTGCTGAACCATCTACTGTTTTCCCTTGTAACCATTGAATTGTACGACGCTGTAAATCACGGTATGTGACATCATTAGCAATGGTATAACCCGCTACATATTCAAGTGCCTCATGCTCTTGCACATCTTTGGCACGTTTCCCAATAATAAATGTAAATTCTGCCTCATAATCAAGTTGTTCAGAAATCTGATAGTAAGGTAGATCCTCTTCTGGACCAAGTAAGGTGTTTGCATATTTGGCGAAGATGACAGGGTTCTCTGGAATTTCACGGCCCATTTCTAAAATATGTTCGCGATAGTTATGACCAACACAAATAATTTTACCAGGATTCGTAATCGGTGGACCTACTTTTACATCTTGTAATGCAAATGTTAATGAAACATCAGATACATTATTTAATGCATATTCAATTGCTTGATTGGCGTAAGCATAGCTTTCTTCGCCACCTTCTAAAAAACCTTTTGTATCTGTAGGTACATATGCTTCTGCAATTTTTGTTGCTCGGATTTTACCTTGTGATAATAACCACTGCTCTGTTGCACGATGTAAATCGATAACAATAGATTCATGAACTGCTCCAATACGTGTAAGACCATTTTCAGTAAATGTTATAATTTTCATACGCTTTTACCTCCTTTTTTAAATCTAACGAAAATCTGCTTTAAACTCGCTAGCAATATCTTGATGACCATTATTTGTCTCATATGCTTGTTCCCGCTCCAATTCAAAGCGGTCCATAATAGGAATATCATTTACAGAAAATAAATACGCATCTTTTTCAGCTTTATGCTCATACCAAGCCCAATTTGGTACAACAAAATAATCCCCAGCTTTCCAGTCAAAACGCACACCATTAATGACCGTATAGCCTTCCCCCCTATGCACGTGATATACAGTTGAATGTGTATGTCGTAATGCTTTGGTATGCAGCCCTACTGGTAAATGTTGCATACGTGTACCCAGGGTTGGGTTAGCTGATTTCCCTGTCGATGGGTTAATATATTCCACCGCAAAACCATGATGTGGATCTGGGTCAAATGCCATTAACCCTTTTATCCCATCGACAGTTCGGTTCCATTTATAGTTTGCAAGTGGTGCCACTGTATACTTGTCATCGCCAATTGGACGTACCATGCCACCTCTATATCGCTGTTCAGTAAAGTTATCTGGCACACCAGGCTGTTGTAACCCATCTGCATATGGCTCAAAGAACGTACCACCAATAGCATATAGCGTTGGTATATCTAACGCATCCATCCATAGCATAGGCTCTGTTCCTACATGCTCATGGCCATGCCATAAATTTTTAGGAGTAATTAGAAAATCTCCTTCCTCCATGAAAATACGTTCTCCTTGTACAATTGTATACGCGCCCCTCCCTTTTGAAATAAAACGAAGGGCCGACTGGGAATGACGGTGTGACGGTGCTTTTTCCCCCGGCTGCAACATTTGCACCGCTGCATAAATTGTTTGTGTTGTTGATGCCCATCCCCAAGGTTTACGGTATGTTAAGCCTGGATTTTGGAAGTAAATTGCTCGACGCTCTCCACCACGTTCGGGTGTGAAAATTTGAGCGGCTTCTTTCATTTTCTTTTCTAGTAATTCACTTGACCAAAGATATGCCTCGGCCTGCGGATTTGGTGTTTTGTTCATAATTTCTGGAATTGCTTCCCAGAGTGGGCCTAAATTATACTGTGCAATATCACGCTTAAAATCAGTGACAACAGAACTTTTCAAAAATTCAGTTACTTCTTTAGACATTGGACCCGCCATAAAAATACCCCCTAAATTAAAGAATAGATGCTTCGATATAGTAATATAAAAAAATCATTCTACAATTGAGAAAATAATTCATATCAATCATTTTCTACCCTTCTTAATTTTTCGTTGTTTAAATCCTCCTTTTTAAAAACACTAATTTGTAATATTGATAATATACATCACGTAAATTTATGAATAGTTCAGAATTTCTCTATATGGAACGAGGGAAAGAATTCCCTAAAATTCTATTTATCGTATATCATATAAACTATAAGCTCATCACCATAACGTATGGTTGATTTCCGTTCCGACTGGGCGCTTTGTTGCTGACGCTTCGCTTTCGCACAGACGAAAACCTTGTTGCTGACGCTTCGCTTTCGCACAGACGAAAACCTTGTTGCTGACGCTTCGCTTTCGCACAGAGCAAAGCTTCCTGGGGGCGTCCGATGAGCCGTTTGGGGCAACAGATGTTTTTTGCGCGAAAGCGTAGTGCTAACGTAGCGGAAGCTGCACGATGTTGGTCACGAAGACGTTATCACAGGACGTGATGTTTTTAGCCTTCGTTCCTCTGCCTGTTCGCTCAACAGGGTCTCGGGCCTACACGATGTAGGTCACGAAGGCGTTATCACAGGACGTGATGCTCTTAGCCTTTGTTCCTCTAACGCTGATCCCCGAGGAGTCGCCCAGCCGGAACGAAGATCAACTATTATACAGCGCATATATTTTAAAAAATGTCATCCACAACTTTTGGTGATGAGCCAAACTATATACAATAATAAAGGGGTGTGAACATATGAAAGCACGAACGAGGAATAGCTCATTAACAAATGCACTACAAATTTTGAAAAGTTTCAATTTAGAACAGCCAGAATGGTCATTACGTGAGATTGCAGCTAATCAAAACATTTCTATTAGCACAGCTCACAGGCTACTAAAAACCCTGGAAGAAGAAAATTTTATTATACATGAGAAGCAACATTATAAATTAGGTACATCTATATTACGATTTACGAATATTTTTATAGACGATTTAGATGTTTTGAAGGGAATGACCCCTTATTTAAAATCATTAACTAAAAAAACTGGACAATCTGCACATATTGCAATGCTTTCGGGAAAAGAAGTATTATATTTAAAAAAAGAAGATGGACTTATACAGGTACCGCTCAAATCCCATATTGGGCGCCGCAATCCTTTTTATGCAACAAGTTCAGGTCAAGTTATTGTTGCATTTATGCCCGATGATCAGCGATTAGCCTTATTACAACAAACACAATTTATAAATTTCACGACGGCAACTTTAACCACAATTGAACAGTATGAAAGAAGTTTTCAACAAATTCGCCAACAAGGAGTTGCGATTAGTCGAGAGGAATTACATATGCAGTTCATGTCCATTGCTGCACCAATTTTTAACAAACAAAATGAAGTAGTCGCTTCTGTTAGTATTGCCGGCAAAGTTAAAGCGCTACAACCTAACGAAAAAACATTTACACTAAGTGTAAAACAAACGGCTGAGATGATAACCCAATTTATTCAAAAATACAGGGCGGGGTCACCAAATGACATCTTCAATAAATAATAAAACGAACCTTTCATCTGTAAAAAATGCATTACGTCTATTACGCTTATACCGAACTGATCGAGCAGAACTAGGTATCACCGATATCGCAAAATTATTAGATTTACCTAAGAGTACCGTTCATCGTCTTGTACAAGAGCTCGTTAATGAGGGATTTTTAATAAAACGGAGCCACACTAACAAATATCGTTTAGGATTATCCATTTTAACACTAGGTGGCATCATTCATATCCAGTATGAAATATATAAAGAAGCCCATCCAAAAGTAGAGCATCTATCCAACTTTTTCGGACAAGTTGTAAATTTATGCTTAATTGAAAATAAAAAAATTGTATACTTTTTACAATGTATACCTCATGTCCAAACTGAAATTTCAACAGCAATGGGTTTTACAAAGGATGTACATTGTACAGCAGAGGGACAAGTCATTTTAGCACATCAGCATGTGTCTATTATTAATCAGTATGTACAACTACCATTAAAAAAATATACGCCATTTACTCATATAGGTGAGGCATTACGGCAACAACTAGAGAACATTTATAAACAAGGATTTGCAATAACTGAGCATACATATTCTATTGGTTATATCAGTTTTGCTTATCCTATTCGAGATTATACGGGATCGGTCGTATCGGCTATCACATTAATTGCACACGAAAGTACAATTTCAACAGAAGATTATACGGTTATTTTAGAGGAATTAAAAAACGCAGCGGCTGAGATTTCAGAATTGTTAGGTTACTATAGTTAATGACATAATAGTAACAAATCTGAGCCCAATTTTAACTGGACTCAGATTTGTTACGGTGTATTCTAATATTTTGTAGAAAGTGTTGGCCCTGAACGTGGTCCAAATGGTCCTTCGTCTAGCCACTTTCCAAGTGCTGGGATATATGGTGCTAAAAACGCGGATATTTCTCGCTTTAAACGAATGTCTTCAGATGTTCCTTGAATATGCTCAAGTGCTAAATTTGAACATTCACGATTGTATTGTCCTGCATATAGGCGCTCATTTGCCGCTGCTAAAACAACCTCTTTTGCTGCTGTTTTATCTTCTGTACGTAATGCGGTTACAATACCACGTGCTGCAATGATCGCATCTGGGACACCTGAATTCAAACCACGTGCACCAAATGGAGCGAATAAATGTGCAGCTTCACCAGCTAATACGATACGTGCATGCCCATCTGTATATGTTTCTGCTACAACTTGGTAAAATGTATACGTTGAAATCCATGTAATGTTCTCTGCATACGATGCTGGAAATACTTTTGGCAACCATTCCCGTACACCTTCCTCAGAACCAAAGTATTCTTTGTCGTCGCTTTCTAATAATTGCAAATCTAAACGCCAGCCTCCTGCAAAAGGTACATACATCACATTACGCCCATCCACTAAAGGATGCTGGTAATGGAATATACGCTCGATCGGTAAAGGGTTGTTTTTATCCTCCTTCACATCAACCACAACAAATGTATCTGACGTACGTGGCCCTTCAAATTTAATATTTAACGATTGGCGAACGACAGAACGTGACCCATCTGCTGCAATAGCATATTGCGCATGCCATTCATTTTGATCTGTTGTAATCGTTATACCTGTTTCTGTTGTTTTGGCCTCACTAACAGACTCACTCCATCTAAATTCAACACCAGCGGCTAAGCAGGCTGCATATAATGCTTTTTCAATTTCATGTTGATGTAACGATGAAAAAGCAGGTAATGTGTTTGGCTTTGGTGGTTCATACACACGCTTATAAATATTATCTCCTTTATATAATGTCCGTTTTACTGGCCAAACGATTCCGATCTCAGCTAATTTAAAACCAAGCCCCGTTGAAACATCTTCTAATAGCTCCAATGTGGCTTTATGAATATAAATGGCGCGACTTCCTGCGCGCTCACGATTTTGTGGTTCCGCCTCTATAATTGTGGCTTGAATCCCCTCTTTTGCCAAGGCAAGGGCTGCTGTCATCCCTACTGGCCCAGCACCAATTACTAGTACATCTCGTTTTTCTACTGCCATATTTTATTCATCCTTTCCAAATTCTATTAATCTTCTATACGTTTATCATATGTGTTTATCTAACAAATCGAAATTTCATTTTTTCGCTATATGGAATAGAAAATAATTAAATAAATCAAAGAAGGCGAATAGTAGAATCGAGTTGAACACTTTAGAATAATAAAAACATCGTACGCGAAATCGTTTATTATTGAGGTTCCTACACCAACCAATAAAAAGGGATTTCGAGTACGATGCTTGAACGAAATAAGAAACCACGCCTTACATAGTTTCAACGTGTAGAACTTCAAGACTACTTAAAAGTTGGAATTACAAATAAGAGCGAACTTGCGTGAAAACTCAAGGTTTCGCGCGGTAACGCTCGTACCGTTAGCCCGGTTTTTTTCGCAATTTGACCAATTGAATACATATTTTCAACTCCCTTTTCTTCAGTATAAAATCTACCGTCAGATACAACTACTTTCATTCACTTAACAAAAAAAGAACACAACCTATCGCGTTCTTTAATAAATGAAAATCTAATATAATTATTACGACGATTTTTATTTCTGTGAAATTATGAACCACACTTACTTACGTTAAGGTTCACCGAATAGTGGCTTACTAAGGTTTTTATTCTTCAAAGAAATCCAAATAAATTTTTTTGTAACAAAGAATTCCTCATTACTTCTCCCCATTATTAAAAAAAAAATCTGTTAGCTGATTACCATCAATCAGTGACGTAATTATTTCAGAAGCGATATTTGCATTCTTTAACGAATCAATACACAGTTAAAAGGAAAAAAATAAATAGAACAAAGCAATAGGCCACTTCCTGTTCAAAATCGAACAAAAAGTGGTCTATCATCATTACAAATTTAAAGATTTTTTATTATCCCTGAAAAATACCGAAGTCACCCTGCTAGTAGCATAAGCTACAGATCTATCTTGTATTAAACTGTCCATTAATAAGGACCAAAGCACGCACAGCTATAACTGCCAGTTACTTACCTATAATGACATCATTCTGGTCAATTTAGTAATATCCTTATTTGATTAAAGGGTATCCTTAGATTCTTTTACTCTGCTAACCTTTGAAGCGGTCATTTAACAGAATTTATTTTGCCTGGTGGTTTTGTACCAGAATCAAATGAAGGGTGACGGAACACCTCTTGCCCCTCAAAGAAAGTCATTAAGATCTTCGTATCGTTAATCTCCTCAACTGGAATTTCGAAGAGATTTTTCTCTAAAACAACTAGATCTGCTTTCTTACCTACTTCAATAGATCCAATTTCATCTTCTTTGAACAATAAATGGGCGCCATTTAATGTATAGCTAGTAATCATTTGTTCAAGAGAGGCATTTTCTTCGGGTATAAGATTCCCTTCCTCATCCTTTGCTATCATACCTCCTTGAATGCCATCCATAGGCCAGAAATCATTTACAGGAAAGTCACTCGATGCGGAAACTGGAATTCCCATATCAAAATAACTTTTCATTCGTGTAACTCCCCAGTAAGAACCAGGCTGTGGAGATGGTATTACACCTAATTCCTTCATCCGTTGCAATTCTTCATCACTAGGATTAGGCAGATGAGTAATCACATGTCGAGAATCCCTTTTTCCATTTTGTGCAGCTGCCTTTTCAAACGCATCTAGAGACGCGTTCACCCCAGGACCAAAAGCGTGAACAAAAAATCTAAAACCCTCTTTATCCGCAGCAGCTACAACCTTTTCTAAATGATCTTGCTCCCAAGTCGATTTATAGTCTTCGCCATCTGCAAATATTTTCACGGAATTTGCATTATACAACCTTCCTTGATGTCCATCACGTAATTTTTTAAATCGCTCAACTTGCTCTGGACCTTTCGATTCATTTACCCATAACGCGATTTCGTATCGCAGAGTCAATTTACCCTCTTTTTCTAATTCTTTTAATGCATCCAGCAAATTTTCGTGTGGCGATTCTCCAGCAAGGGGGACGAAGACAGAGGTTGTCCCTCTTTCAGCGGCCATTTCCTGAAAAGCAAGAATTCCCATTTTATTTTGTTCTACCGTAAAGTAAGGTTCTGGAAGACCTTCAACCAAAAGGGCAATACCAGTAAATTCGCGTATAATTCCAGTCGGTTCTCCAGTTACAGGGTCGCGTTCAATAACTCCTCCTTGTGGGTTAGGAGTATCTTTATCAATTCCTGCTAATTCAAGGGCTTTTGAGTTAACCCAAATCGTATGATGGTCGTTATCAATCATGACAACAGGTATATCGGAAGCGACTTCATCAAGCAATTTTTTAGGAGCTAATTTTCTACTTTCACTCTCTTTTTTGACTAAGCTCTTATTCCAGCCAACACCGCGTAATTGTTCTAAGTTAGGATTATTTTTACGGAACTCCTTAATTGATTTTGAATACTTTTTCATTGTTTTGTAGGGATTAAGATCTAACCAAAAAAGTTCTTCCGATTTAGCGTACATATGGCTGTGGGAGTCGATAATTCCAGGTATCAGCATTTTATCCTTTATGTCAATCACTTTCGTGTCGGTTCCTTTGAAAGCCTCCACGCCTTCATTGTCACCAACATAAACAATTTCTCCATCCTTTACAGCAACTGCTTTTGCCATACTTCGATTTTCATCTACTGTATACACAAAACAGTTTTTAAAAATTAAATCGGCTTTGAGAGCGCTTTCAGAAGCGAAAACGGATTGGCTCCCCACAAAACTTGAACACAACAGCAAAAATATAAGAAAATAACTAAACTTTTTTTTCAAAAACGATCACTCCTTATTTGCTTAGTATAAAGTTTCATTTCCGATAATTAACGAATGAGCATTTCTATGTGAATAACATCATCACATGGAAAAATACATGAAAGCCTTTCGGGTAACAATGTCATGGACTTAAATGATTACTACTAGTCAATTGTCATCAAGCACCTCCCTGTAAATAAAGCGATTGCAATTTCTTCAAAATACAAATCTGATTCCTACCTCCTTTCTGAATATTAATAGTTAATTATATTTATCTGTAACAATGAACGGTACCTACAGAAAGAAGGGAAATCATTCATGCATTCTATCATTTTGTTGGAAGGATTTAAGTAACATTGATGGAAGCAGTTGCACAAAATTGCATGATGATTTCATAAAGGCCGGGACATAACTGGTCAAAACCTTAAAAAGCGCAAGAAATCAATTTTGAAACGTTGATTTCTTGCGCTTTTCTTATGTAAAATTTTTAAATTTTGCTTTGAAAATATACTTATAGCCCAGCCTCAAACGAATAATATAGTACACGGATTCCGTCTCACATAATTCATTTAGATGAGGCACCGCAAAGCCACTATCACCACGGGCA
>Ga0213822_1001141_pt1 | contig 16057 bp, 14 predicted proteins | sample MC6MC0908MG_FD_179872 | JGI IMG/M metagenome (GOLD analysis project Ga0213822, IMG submission 179872) | Enriched soil aggregate microbial communities from Iowa State University, Ames, United States - MC6-MC0908-MG | ecosystem: Environmental > Terrestrial > Soil > Unclassified | place: USA: Iowa...
CTGTCACATTTATTTAACAATCCTCGGAATGAAGCGATTGCAATCTTGAAAGACTCCTTCATATTCTGTTAATGCTTGAAGTGCTTTTTCTTCCTCAGGAATTCGAACCATCAGCATAATAACGTTAAATACAGTAAACAGAAATGCTGTATAGTAAGCGTTAAACAATAATGGCACAACAATCAGTTCGATAGCGACAACAAAATAATTCGGATGCTTTAAAAATCGGTATGGCCCTTTCCTGACCACCTTCGCGCCCTGTAAGACAATAATCTTTGTGTTCCAATACTTTCCGAGAGATGTGATCACCCAGATTCTCATGAACTGGGCAAAACAAAATAGACCAAAAACAATTGGCCATACCTGAGAAAGCCCCCGTTCCAACAAAATTTTTTCTGTAGCTAATACGACAAAAAACAGTACATGCATTATGACCATATACTTATAATGCTTTTCACCAAACTCGACTGCCCCCTGCTGTTTCATCCATTTTTCATTTCCTTTTGCAACAAAAAGTTCTACGGTGCGCTGAAGGATGACAAAACTAATTACAATTATAAATAGAAGGAGATCAATCATTTATTCCCACCTCAGTAAAAGTAATTCGGAACTAAATCCTGGGCCAAGTGCTGTTCCTAAACCAATGGAGTTTTTAGGAATGTCCATCTCCATATATCGCCTTAACACATAAAATATCGTTGCTGAAGACATATTTCCATATTGCCTTAAAACCTCCAAAGAAATTTCATTCATGAAAGGAGGAATATCTAAAGCCTTCACATATGCATCCAATACCTTTTTACCGCCAGGATGGGCAATGAAACAGTCAATTTGCCCCAGGTTGATTTTGTGCTCTGCTAAAAACCTCGTTACATTTGGCTTTAGCCAGCCTTCGATAATATGAGGGATATCACGGGAAAATATGACGTATAATCCTGAATTTCTTATTTCCCATCCCATCACATCCAAGGAATTATGCATAAGATTAGATTGCGTTGCGATAATCGAAGGTGAAGCGGCCTTCTTGCTAAACTCCTCTTTATTTACTTCATCCCCGCAAACTAAAGCGCAGGCAATTCCATCGGCAAAAAGTGATGTTCCAATTAGATTACTTTTTGAAAGGTCATTCTTCTGAAATGTTAAGCTGCATAGTTCAACGGATAGAACGATGACTTTGGCCTTTGGAAACGCTAAGCAATACTCAAATGCCCTTGATAATCCGGCCGCGCCACCAGCACAGCCAAGCCCCCATATCGGTACCCGTTTTGTATGTGGTTTAAAAGGCAAATGATTCATTATTCTTGCTTCAATACTTGGTGTTGAAATCCCAGTTGTTGAAATAAAAAAAATGGCGTCAATCTCTTCGAAAGGAATATTCTTCTTAAGGAAGATAGGATTGGTTAAGCATTTCACAACCGCTTCTTTTCCATGGACCACAGCGGACTCAATGTAGGCATAGTTCTTCTCTTCAAACGAATGATTCTCTTTAAACCAATCAATATTTTTGACAAAATATCTTTTTTCAATTTGCCCATTCTGAAATGCTTTTAACAGTCTTTCAATATCCTTAAATGAGTCAGCAAAAAGTTCTCTTGCAAACTCAGATGCTTCTTTCTGGGTAATTTCAAATGGGGGAATAACCTCTGATACAGAAATAATGGCAGGCATTATCATTCTCCTTCCACATATGTAAGGGTATTTTTTCCAGTATTCATTAGAATTATTCGAGGGATATATCATGTTTTAAAATAAAAAAAGCTTCCCAATACAGGGAAGCAAACGTTTTGAAGGTTGTTGCTGTGCAATTAAATTATAACGTGGATTAAGATTTCCTTCATTACATAAACATTTCCAATATCTTTATTGTTTTTCAGATTGCTTTTGAACCTCGATTTTTATTTTGTTGCTCGCCAATAATCCGCAAACTTTGCAGTATTCCACTTTATTATATAGAAGTCGACATTTTTCGCAATAGAATTTCTCCAACAAGACCACTCACTTCCTATGATAATTAAGGCATTTGTTTTTATCCCGATTAACGGGCATTAAGATACTCGCTTCAAGACTTTGAGAAAATTAATAAGAATAAGTTAGGACAACTTCCAGTAAATACCCTATAAGTGAAATACAGTGAGACTTGCCGATGTCTTTTCATCGGCTTAGTTGAACGGGACTAACAATCAATGGAGGATGGAAAAAACCACTGATAGAAGGTTCTCTATATCATATTTTTGATTTTTCACAATGTGACTTTGGAATCATGCCTCACAACTTTTTGTATGTGAAATATTATTCAATTACTTTTATCACAGGGAAGGTGTGATAGTTCACATTTCCTTCACATTTACCCTTGTTTAATTGTGATATAAATCACTGTTACATCAAGTTTTTAACATTAACATAGTAGATACATAAGGAAAGAAGAATTTGTGAACTTTGAAATTTCATATTTTACTTTCACGATTGTTTTGTATTATGAAAGAGAACTTATTTATTTAATTCAATTTTCTGAAGGGAGTGCAAGGGGATGGCGAAAGCGGAACTGAAAACAAAACAAAAAACAGAAGTAGAAGACAGCTCTTCTCTAAAAGGGACATTAGCGTCCGTTTTCTTATTGGGAGCGTTTCTTATTGTCACCTGGGTAGGTGTTTACTACCTATTTGTAGACCGTTTTTAATGATCGAAGGGGGAAAAAATTATGCACATGCATAAATTTGAAAAAATTTGGCTGACTTTCGGTATTAGCTGCCTTGTCATTTTTTTGGCAGTAGTAGGTGTTAGCGCCTTCTATCTTGGCAACAAACCGCCAAGCTGTTTAACAACTGTTAATCCTGAAAAGGTAGATCAAACCAAACCTTTTAACAAACCGGGACTTCATAAGGTTGATGGAAAAGACTGGGATTATGAATTGGTTTATGTTGCATCCGCATTCTCTTATAATCCGGCTAAAGTGGAAGTACCACTTGGTGCTAAAGTAAAAGTCATTGCCACAACAAAAGACGTCATTCACGGCTTCGAAATGGCTGGGACTAATATTAATATGATGCTTGAACCTGGTTATGTCAGCGAATATACAACAACATTTGACAAAGCAGGCGAATATTTAATTGTTTGTAATGAATATTGTGGTGCCGGGCACCATTTAATGAGTTCGATGATTGAGGTGGTAAAATAATGGTTAACGGTGCAGCTGCAAAAGTAAAAGTCGACCCACGTGATGCAAAGCTTGCAATGGCACACTTCTTTGTTGCCTTTTCAGCACTTGCTCTTGGTGGATTAATGGGTCTATTACAAACACTTGTTCGCTCTGGAAAATGGGAACTTCCATGGGGAATTGATTATTATCAAATCTTAACAGTCCATGGAGTATTAATGGGTCTTGTGTTAACAACCTTCTTCATTATGGGATTTCAATATGCTGCAGTTAGCAGAACAACCGGCGGACATTCGAACGCTGCACGCCGTACTGGCTGGATTGGCTTTTGGGTCATGTTAATCGGTACGTTAATGGCAGCTACAATGGTTCTTCTTAAAGAAGCATCTGTTCTTTATACATTTTACGCCCCACTTAAAGCACACTGGATTTTTTACTTAGGTTTAACCTTCTTCGTTGTTGGAAGCTGGCTTGATGGTGCGGCTCAGATCATGACCTATGCAAGATGGCGCAAAAACAATCCTGGTCAGCCAAGTCCATTATTAAGCTTTATGGCGGTAATCAATACGGTTATGTGGATTGTGGCGACTTTGGGTGTAGCTGCAACTGTCCTATTCCAGTTACTTCCTTGGTCATTAGGATTAGTTGACACTGTAGATGTTCTAGTCAGCCGGACGTTGTTCTGGTACTTTGGACACCCGCTTGTTTATTTCTGGTTACTACCAGCTTATATGTGCTGGTATGCGATTATTCCAAAAATAATTGGAGGAAAAATTTTCTCAGATTCTTTAGCACGCTTGTCCTTTATTTTGTTCTTGCTTTTTTCCATTCCGGTTGGTTTCCACCACCAACTAACAGAGCCTGGAATTGATCCAGCCTGGAAGTTTTTCCAAGTAATTCTTACGTTCATGGTGGTTATTCCTTCCTTAATGACTGCTTTCTCACTATTCGCAACATTTGAGAGATATGGACGGTCAAAGGGTGCGACAGGTCTTTTTGGCTGGTTTAGAGTGCTTCCATGGGGAGACGCGCGCTTCATTGTTCCATTTATCGGTATGGCATGTTTTATTCCTGCCGGCGCCGGTGGAATTATCAATGCTTCTAACCAAATGGACCAAGTCGTGCATAACACCATTTGGGTAACAGGTCACTTTCATTTAACAGCTGCAACATCCGTTGTGTTAACATTTTTTGGAATTTCCTACTGGTTAATTCCTCATTTAACAGGACGTAAATTAACGAAAGCCATGAATAAATTAGCCATCATTCAAGCGTGGGTTTGGTTCATTGGTATGGCATTCATGTCAGGTGCTATGCATTTCCAAGGTCTTCTTGGCGGACCAAGACGTTCTGCCTTCTCTACGTACGGCGGTGCACAGCAAGCGGCTGAGTGGATTCCTTATCAAGTCGCTCAGGCAGTTGGCGGCTCGATTTTATTCCTTGGAATTATTTTAGTGCTGATCATCTTTATTAACCTTGCATTCTTTGCTCCAAAAGGAGACCAGGAATTCCCAGTTGCTGAAGCAGAAAACACGGAAGAAAAAGCACCAATGGTATTTGAAAACTGGAAATTATGGCTTGGTATTACAGCGGCCCTTATTCTTTTCGCTTACACGATTCCGTTTATTGATATCATTCAAAATGCACCTCCAGGCTCAAAGGGATTCCAAACTTGGAGTAAATGGTAGCTCAATTTTATTTTTAAGTTAATGTGAAAGGCTTCAATCCTAGATTGAAGCCTTTTTATTATATATCTTCCCTTTGCTTTTTTTAGAACGATTAATAAGAAGAACCGAAAAAAGAATTACCATTGATCCGATTGCTTGGATGACCCCAAAACCTTCCTCAAACAGAAAAACACTTAAAATAGTAGCAACAATTGGTTCTACGGTGGCAATGATGGCTGCTTTACTTCCTTCAACTTTTTCAAGCCCTTTTGTATAAAGTAAATAAGCGATTACCGTAGGAAAAAGGCCTAGACCAATCCCATATAAGAGAATATCACCACTCATTAGGAGGCTCCATTTATCCCAGAGATGTGTCAAAGGTAGTAATGCAAGCGATGCGATGATAAAGGTATATAATGTTACTGTAAAGGTTGGATATTTTTTCAAGGCAAACTTACCAAATATCGTGTATAAGGCATAACCAAAGCCTGCCCCAAGCCCTGTTAGAATCCCGATCGGACGTATGACTGCTGCAGCATTTAGATTGACACCAGCAACCAATACGCAGCCAACAATAGTCGCTAATACTGATAGTATTTTAGTTGAATCCAAATTTTCCTTTAAAAATAAATAGGATAATATAGTTACAAATGCTGGTGCTGTATATAATAAAATCACTGCAAGCGACAAATTCATTTGATTAATAGCGGAAAAATAGCACCAATTAAATAAAACAATGCTGCAGATCCCCGTTCCAATAAATAATCCGATATCAGGGAATTTGATTTTCATTTGTACTGGGTATTTTATTACTCCAATCAATCCGAGCAATATTACAGCTGTGACAACCCTTATCGTAACAATTTCCATCGGGGTAAAACCCGCTTCAGTAAGTTTCCTTACAAATATTGCAATAATCCCCCATAATGATGCACTTATTGCAATGAATATAATGGGTATGATTTTCTTCAATTTAACTGATAAACCTTTCCATATTTCTCAGAAAGATAATCAATCAAATATTTAGCATTTAGGCCTTCTCCTGTGACATCTTGTAAGATTTCAAGCGGCTTCTTCATTTTTCCATATTGATGAATATTTTTTGTCAGCCATTCTTTAATAGGAAGTAGGTTACCTTCCTCTAATAATAGATCAAAATTTGGAAGCTCCTCGATCATTTTGTGCTTAAATTGTGCTGCATACATATACCCTAGGGCGTAGGATGGGAAATAACCAAAGCTGCCTCCAGCCCAGTGGACATCCTGAAGCACTCCCACTCCGTCATTTTCAGGACAAATGCCTAAGTACTCTTCGTACTTATCATTCCAAATCTTTGGCAGGTCCTCCACTTCAATTTCATCATTAAATAACCCTTTTTCAATCTCATAGCGGATCATCACATGGAGCGGATAAGTTAATTCGTCTGCTTCAATTCTAATCAATGATGGCTTAGATTCATTAATTGCCCGATAGAATTCTTCTATTTCAACTTGATCAAACTGACCATTTGCATATTCTTTTAATAAGTCATAGTTATTTTTCCAAAATGAAAAACTGCGTCCTAGGATATTCTCATAGAAAAGAGACTGCGATTCGTGAATTCCCGTTGAGGTTCCAGAGCAAAGCGGTGTACCAATCAAGGCTTTTGAAACATTTTGTTCGTATAAAGCATGACCGCCTTCGTGAATCGTACCAAAAACAGCTGTACGGAAGTCGTTTTCGTCATACTTTGTGGTCACGCGGACATCGCAGGGATTTAATCCGATTGCAAAAGGATGAACGGTTTCATCTAGTCTTCCTGCATTGAAGTTATAGCCCATTTTTTCAAGGATTTTCAAACTAAATTCGCGCTGATTTTCCTTTGAAAATCTTTCAAATAGGAAGTCTGTTTTGGGCTTATGAGATGACTCTGAAATCTGTTTGACCAAAGGGACAATTTTTTCCCTTAGTTCGCCAAATACTTGATCCAATACTTCCATCGTAATGCCAGGTTCATACATATCTAATAAGACATCATACTTATTTTTCTCATGACCCCAATGGCTGATGAACCGTTTTGTCATTGCTACTAGTTTTTCTAGGTAAGGACTAAACAAGGAAAAGTCAGCCTTTTCCTTTGCTTCCTCCCAGACACTTTCTGCCTTTGATTGGAGTATGACAAACTCTTTGTATTCCTCGGCTGGTATTTTTTTGTTTCGCTCATATTCCTTTTTGCACTCTTCGAGGATCTTATTCGTTTTTTCGGAAAGCGGCAGTTTTGATAAATTAGCTATGTATGCAGCCATCTCCTCGGATGTGGACATTTTAAATACCTCAGAAGATAACATTCCGATCACTTCCGACCGTTGTTCCACCGCCTGCTTAGGAGCACCTGTTCTAAGATCCCAATAAATTAATCCTAGTGCTTCATTATAAGCAGACATTTTTTTTACAAAATCCAAAAATTCTTTTTCTAATTGAGCAACACTCATAGGAAATCCCCCTCTTTTACTAACAGGTAAATTTTATCACATTTTTCTGAAAAAAAGTTGTTGCAGGGTTTAAAAGTGAATAAAATACAACAAAAGAGAAATTTTGATGTTTCTGGGGGCTAGAAAATTGAGAGAATTAGTGAGTTTATGCAAATGCTGCAAAAAAGATGTCTATTGCATAGATGGTTTTTTTAACGGTGTCCATACAGATGAAAAAGAGATTTACTGTTTTGAATGCTATGAAAAACTTATGAAAGAAAACGAAAATCCGCAAAGCTAAGCTTTACGGATTTTTTCTATTATTCTTCATCCAATGCTAAATCTTTTACTGGAAGTCTTTCCGCTTCTTTATGCGTTGGTTTTCGCAAATTAAAGAGTGCTTTTACACAGAATAACATTAATACCACTACGCCAATAAGGAAAATGGTGTCAGGCACCGCACGCCAGGTTAGTAATGTTTGGACAAGATCCTTTTGTAGGAAGGCTGCTGAACGGGATGCAGCGTATCCATGGTTAAATGCTTCTTTGATTTGAATGAAACCGACAGGAAGTAAGGATAAGAAGACCATTCCTGCAAGACCTACGTTCAACATGATACAGCTGAATTTCAGCCATTTATCGTTCCAGGCCTCTGGTTTCACAATATTTCTTAATGAGTAAAGAAGTACCGCACAAGCAAACATACCGTATACACCCATCATAGACCCATGACCATGTGCTGGTGTTAAGAACTGTCCATGTTCGAAATAGCTTACTGCCGGTAAATTAATTAAGAATCCAAGCACACCTGCACCAACTAGGTTCCAGATGGCAACAGAGATTAAGAACCAGAAAGTACCTTTGTAAGGGAAGTCAATACCGCCAGCGCGCATCATTTTGTATTGTTCATATGCTTCAAGAATCAATAATGTTAATGGAATTACTTCCATAGCAGAGAAAACGGCTCCAAGTCCGATCCAAATTTCAGCAGACCCATTATAGTAGTAGTGGTGTCCAATTCCGATTACTCCGCTCCCAAGCAATAAAATTAATTGAAAATACAACTGTCTTACAGTTGATTTTTTCGTTACTAGGCCTAATTGAACCAATAAGAAACCAATTACAACAACAGCGAACACTTCAAAAATACCTTCAACCCATAAGTGGATAATCCACCAGCGCCAGTAATCTGCAAATGTAAAACTTGTTCCTGGGTTGATAAACAAGGCAAAGATATAGAATGCAGGTACTGCAATCGCTGAGTAGAATAATAAGTGGACCAGGCCGCCCTTATCGGTTTCTCGTTTAAGACCTGCCCTAATTCCTCGATAAACGATGAACAGCCAGATGAGCATTCCGACAATCAGAATCAGCTGCCAAATACGTCCTAACTCGATATATTCCCAGCCTGTGTGTCCGAATAGGAACCAATTGTTTCCTAAATACCCATTGGCACCAAGCCATTCTCCAACCATACTGCCGACAACCAGGACAACCAATGCCCAGAATAAAATATCGACTAGTAATCCTTGTTTCTTGGGTTCATATCCTCCTACTAGCGGAGCTATGTAAATACCCATTCCAAGCCAAGCAGTTGCAATCCAGAAAATAGCAAGCTGCAAATGATACCCCTTTGTAATATTAAATGGTAGAATATCGTGAATCCACTTCATTCCGAAGAAACTATCCGGTTCTATATAATAGTGAGTTAATAATGCCCCAAACATACATTGAACAAAGAATAATGCGGAAACAATGACAAAATATTTTCCACTCTTTACTTGCGAGCTCGTCACTGGCATTTTGCGTAAATCAATCCGTGGAAAATTACCCTCTTTATACGCTTCTTGCATGCCAAATTGATAGCGGTAGTAGAAGAAAAGAATAACTCCAACCATTAATACAAATAGCGTGATACTGGCACCGCTCCACCAGATAGCTGAAAAGGATAAATGGTTTCCGGCATCTTCGTAGTAAGGCCAGTTATTTGTATAGGTAATTTTATCACCTTGACGAACGGTACTAGAGAGCCAAGCTGTCCAGAAGAAGAAATCAGATATCTGCGTAATTTGGTCGCCTTGTGCAACATAGGCACGATCTGTCTTTGGCATATCCCCTTCTTTAATAAGGTTTGTCTTTAATCCCCAGCCGTCACCTTTCGAAAATATTTCTTTATAATGTGCTCTTACTTTCTCAAGTCCGAACTCTTGTGCATTTGTTAATTCCATTGTATCCTTACTGCTGTCATAGCGATTTTTGCGCATTTCTTTAATGACGTTATTTTTAATAACGGATTTTTCATCCTCATTTAAAGAGGCATAATCCTTACCATACTTTTTATTTGCTTTAAAATCTTGCATTCCTTCTGTATAAATTTTAAGGGCTTCAGCCGTATAGTCTGGACCCATGTAAGAACCGTGCCCTAAAACGGTACCGTAGTCCATTAAACCGTACTTTTGAAAAACTGCCTGACCTCCCATAATGGAATCTTTTGTTAAAAGGACATCGCCTATTTCATTCGTTACTTTTTTGGGTCTAGGTGCTTGTTCCTTAAATATCCAATAGCCGCCAACAAGCAATACAGTAAAGCTAAGTAAAATGGTGAAAACTAAAATAGATTTCAATAATCCATTTTTATTTGGCATTACTATATTTTTTGTTATTGCCCCCCGTTGTATTTCCATGCTTTTCATCCTCTCATTTTTCATTACATTTGGTATTTTAACTTTGATAACTATCTTACAAAGTGAAGCGCCTCATCTAATCCATGTGATTTTTATCACAGCACTGAGAATAATTATTACAAAAGGGGACAGCTATGACGGAGGTCACATATTCGATGTAATATCATTGCTACAATGTAACTAAATCGAGTTAATAATATGAAGGTGATGTTAATGAAGCAAGAGGATATAATAAAACGGTTGTCTGACGTCCCTATCTTCAAGGAATTATCTTTAGTGGAGCTTGATCCAATCATTAAGATTGCTCAAACGCGCTTTTATAGACATAAGATGTATGTTTTTATGCAGGATGATCTTCTTGACCGCGTGTTCTTTATACATAGCGGGAAAATCAAAATTTGTAAAACAGATCAATCGGGTAAAGAACAATTAATCTCCGTCCTTGAACCTGGTGAAATGTTTCCCCATGCCGGATTTTTCAGAAAAGGGAATTTTCCGGCACACGCCGAGGTGATGGAAGATGCCTATCTCATTGTCATCCCGATTGACAAATTTGAGGAAATCCTTATTTCCTATCCAGAACTGTGCATTAAACTATTTAAAGTGTTGGGAGAAAAGATTGTTGATCTGCAAGGAAGACTGGAGGCACAAGTTCTCCATAATACGTATGAACAAATTATTTTACTTCTTATTAGACTTTGTAAATCAAACGGTGAGATGGCCGGAGAACTTTACAAGCTTACCACCCAGTTCACCAATCGAGAATTAGCAAATATGATTGGTACTTCTAGAGAGACAGTTAGCAGAACCATCAATCATGTGAAGAAAAAAGAATACGTTACCCTGGATGACGATGGATTTTACCTAATCGACCTTGAGGCATTACAACAAGAGTTATTCTATTAATAATAAAAGTTAAGAGGTGTACGCTTTTGTGTGGAAGGAATTGAGGAAACAAGAAATGTCGAGGTCAATCTTGTTTGGGAACCTTTATTGTCACCTGATAAAATGACAGACGCGGGAAAAAGTTATTTAGGAAGGTGATAAAAAAACGGAAGCACTCGTTTTAGAGGGCTTCCGTTTTTTTATTTTTTAGTCTTCTTTTGGCTTTGTTGGAATGGCGCCTGTAACACTCTGTAATACGTTAGAATCAATATCTTTATCTATCATGATATGAACCATTCCCCTGTCTTTTTCACTCCGAATTAATCGTCCTACTCCCTGCCTGAGGCGGAGGAGCATATAGGGTAAATCCACCTCGAAGAAGGGATTGTCTACCCCATTTCTCTTTGCAGTAAAAACCGGGTCGTTAGGCGGGAAGGGAAGCGAAAAAATCAAGACATTTTCAAGTGATCTACCCGGAATATCAAGACCTTCCCAGAGATGGATGGAACATAAAATTGCATGCTCCTCATTTTGAAACTTTGATACGAGTGTGCTAATCTCCTCGTCACCTTCAAAATAAACTGGATAAGGAATTACTCCTGATAGCTGCTTTTTAAGATGTGATAGTTCTTCTTTATTATTTAATAGTATTAGAGCCCGACCTTCTGAGTGATAAATCATTTTTATAAGATAATTAATTTTATCTTTCATGCTACCTTTTGGAAAACGTGGGAGATAGACTTCCATTTTTTCATCATAGGCAAATGGTGATGCAACAGAAAAGGATAAATAATCCTTCACTCCAAGACTATTTGCTATATAGTCAAACGATTTTTGGTTGGAAAGTGTTGCAGATGAAAAAATAAACGGCTTTTTCTGTGAGAACACCTCTTCACGCATCACTTCTTCGACCATTTTTGGCATGATTACCAGCGTTCGTTCTCCCCCGCCTTCTTCAAACCAAGTGATTCCATTCAATTCTTGTAAGAAAAGCGATAATGAATAGGTGATTTGCTCCAAATACTCCTCAACAATTTTTAAATCATACTCACTAATAACATATAGCTCGCTTTCAAATACAAGTTCTTCTTCCAAGGATTGAAGAGTTGAAAGCAACTTCCTGCATGTTTTCAATACTAAAGGATGCTTGGTAATAATTTGTTTTTCAGAGCCTTTTGTATGTGCTGTGAATTGTGAAATGGTGTCAAAAAATGATTCATTATCTAAAAGCGCTTCTTCAATCGTGTACAATGTTTTCTCGCGCACTTCATTTTCCATTAACCTTGTAAGCAGCGTATCTAACGTATAATCTGTAAAACGGTAACTTAACGCTTTCTGCGCAGCATATTCAAGAAGGTGTCCTTCATCAAAAACAACGGAAGAATGCTCAGGCAGCAGTGGCAGCTGCCCTTCCCGCTTTCTTGATTCCTTTGTCCAAATATGCTCCATATAAAAATCATGAGAACAGATGATTAAATCCGTTGAATGCCGATAATATTCCCGGTGCAATGTCAATCCGCAGCGATGGCGTTTTTCACAGGAAAAACAATCCTGAAGAGTATCCCAATTGATACTGCTCCATTTTTCATCTGATAAATTAGGAAAATCCCGTCTGTCTCCGTACCTTTCAAAAGACTGCATCGAACCGCCCATGTGGATAAAATCAGGCAGCTTTTGATAAACATCGGATATCTCAACCGAAAAATCATTATTCCGAACCTGATCAAGCTTTTTTAAACATAAGTACTGATCCCGTGATTTTGCCAGCCGAACATCGATATTCAATCCGAGTACCTTTTCAAGCTTGGCAATATCTCCTTCTTTTTTTACAAGCTGCTCTATTAGGGTCTCATCGGCACAGGCAATCACAGCAGGCCTATTTGTGTACCTTGCATACATAATCGAGTATAGCAAATACACAATTGTCTTCCCTGTTCCAACTCCTGCTTCAGCGAACATTACTTTTTTATCCTTAAAGGCTTTTTCCAGTTGAAAAGCCATGTAAATTTGTTCATCCCTCAGTTCGAAGCCAGCTTCGGGCAAAATATCATAAAATATGTCACCAATCCATTCTCCTAATTTGTCATAGAAGGATTCAGTTTTGGAAACATCAAACGGCATCCGGTTTTGCATAGTCTACCTCCAAAAAAAAGAGCGCTAGGATTAGCACTCAACATATAATTTTTAAATAAACATGAAATTTATTTCTGATCAACCTCACGTGGTGGTCGTTTTCCCCAATATTGATATAAATCTGTTCGAATAAATCCATTAAATAGCTTTCGTTTCTTAGTTGCTGGTTTTCCATAAAATTGCTCAAACTCTTCATTCGATGTCATGATATAAATCGACCACGTATCAAGCCTACTAAATGCCTGCCCCATTTCCTTATACATTTGCTCGACGGCCTTTTTATCCCCAAGTCTTTCACCGTAAGGAGGATTTCCGACAATTACACCGGATTCCTTACTTGTTGAAATGTCTCTCACCTGCATCTGCTTAAAGTGAATTAAATCACCAAAACCGGCCTCAAAGGCATTTTCCTGAGCAATTTTTACCATCCGGTGATCTATATCAGACCCCGTTATGTCTAAGGGCTGATCATAATTCGCCAAGTCTTCGGCTTCATTCCGAGCTTCATCCCAAACCTTTGGAGAGATCCAATTCCATCCTTCCGAAACAAATTCACGGTTAAAGCCTGGAGCAATATTCTGTCCTATCATTGCCGCTTCTATGGGAATGGTCCCAGAGCCGCAGAAAGGATCGATAAAGGGGCGGTCTGCCTTCCAATTGGTTAACATTACAAGTGCGGCTGCAAGTGTCTCCTTTAATGGTGCTTCACCTTGGTCAATCCGGTAGCCGCGCTTATGAAGCCCCTGACCGCTCGTATCAATCGTAATGGTCGCAATATCCTTTAACAAGGCGACTTCAATACGGTAGAGGGAACCATTTTCCTCAAACCAAGTGCTACGCTTATAATGCTTTTTTAGTCGTTCAACAACTGCTTTTTTGACAATTGCCTGGCAATCAGAAACACTAAAAAGCTTTGATTTTACAGATTTTCCGATGACAGGAAATTCTGCATCTTCAGGTAGGAATTTTTCCCACGGCAGTGCTTTCGTCTTTTCAAATAATTCATCAAAGGTGAAGGCCTTAAATTCGCCAACCTTAATTTTTATTCTGTCAGCCGTTCGAAGCCACAAATTACTGCGGGCTATGGCAGTTTCGTCCCCAGTATAGGTAACCTTCCCATTCTCAACCTCACAGTCATATCCAAGCGACCGTACTTCTTTTGCAACTAGGGCCTCTAGCCCCATTGCCGCAGTAGCAATTATTTGATAGTTTCCCATATCTTCACCCTTAAGAGTTTCAATTTTATGTATGTTTTCGCTTTCCCAGAACAATGATATATACGCTTTCATTATTGACAAAAAACAAACAGTGAATGCAATTATTACCAACAAAAAAGCTCCCCAATTCAGGAGAGCCGTTTTATATCCAGCATACATTCCCATTAATAACGTTCTGTAAGCCATGTTCTGTACCATAGTACTGCAAACGACCATTAGTCTCGTACTTAGGTGGTAATCATCTATCTACAGATTCACGTTGGAACCTGTCCTTCTCCTCGTTCAATTCCTCAGAGAAAGTGCCCCTACCATTATTTGGGTTTCTCGCTCGTGGGGTTTACCCGTTCCACCCTTTCCATTTCTAGAAAGGCTACGTCACTGTGGCACTTTTATAGGTACTCATACCATATCCTAAAAAGACTTAGGTATTTTCCCGGCCGTCAATTGGACTTACACCCAATTGCCCTAGCTTATGATTTCGCTAGGCACGAACACTACGAGCATCGCAGCCCGTGCGAGCATGGACTTTCCTCAACAATTCGCGTAAAGCTCATTGCAGCGATTACCCGAACGTCATTAATGATACTTTTCTATTATATGTATTTCCTGCTGTTAATTCAATGGTTTTTATTTGGAAATCGCGGTACAAACTGTCAATCGTATAGTTTACTGCCAAAAACATGTTTTTCCAGATTGGATAATCGTTTTAATATATCAAAATTAGTCGTCCCAGCTGGTTGTGCCACCGGCTGTCTTTTTGACGATTCCTCAAGCTGTTTACGGAGCCTTAAGTTTTCTTGCTGCAGATCCTCTATTTCTTGCTGGAACATTTCATAATCTTTAATGATTAAATCCAAAAATTTATCAACATCTTCTTGTCTATAACCACGAACACCGGTTTTAAACTCTTTTTCTAAAATATCCTTAGCTGTTAATTTCACCTTATCAGCCAACATTCAAATCACCTCAAGTTTAGCCAATCATTAACTATTATTTTTTCAAAAATAAGTCCTTTTGTCAATTTTCTTTTGTTTTAAAAATTGTTGGTTAGGAAAATCATTAAATTATATGAGTAAACTGCTTAAACATTCCTTAATAATCAGACTGTTTTAATTGTTCTTCCTCTATAATCATTTGTAGATCGTAAAATGTAATCAACTCAATCGAAAAGCCACGTTTTTTTTGATATTGAACGGCAAGCTCGTATAGATATTTCGGACTTCCTTCCTTTTCGTGATCATAAAGTAGAAGTAAACCATTACTTTTTTCAATAAAAAATTGATTTTTTAAGCGAAACTGCCACGGCTTCTCATATCCCTTTTTCGTTACAGAATCAATGTAATCTGCCCCAGCCAAAACAGACTCGTACCATTCTCTGTTTGTTTCATTCCAGGATGCTTCCTGGTCAAGAAACGGAGTGATTACCGCCAGCTTTAAATCGGGAAATTCCTTCTGCAATTCAAATATAACCTCAGCAGCCCAAAGTTCTACCCCTAATTGACCGCTAATCAGCACCCATTCTAAGCCATCCTCAATCATAGGCAGTAATGATTTCTTAATGGCAGCCTTAATAAATAAAACGGAAGGATGGTCTTTTTTAAAAATTCCTAATTCAAACGGTTTATACCCTGAAATGGTCAGTACTTTAATCAAGAATGTTCTCCCCAACTAAAAATTTTTTTAAAATGGACAAACATTTTGTTCAAAAAAGCATATCATAATGTAAGAAGCAAAAAAACAAGGGCTAAAAAGCCCTTGCAATTGACAACCCTCATATTATGGTCGAGGACCCATAAATGGTCCTGGTACGAAGCCTGGACCTCCTGGTGCGAAGCCTGGGCCTCCTGGTCCAAAACCTGGGCCTCCT
>Ga0213822_1001155_pt1 | contig 15849 bp, 9 predicted proteins | sample MC6MC0908MG_FD_179872 | JGI IMG/M metagenome (GOLD analysis project Ga0213822, IMG submission 179872) | Enriched soil aggregate microbial communities from Iowa State University, Ames, United States - MC6-MC0908-MG | ecosystem: Environmental > Terrestrial > Soil > Unclassified | place: USA: Iowa...
GAAGGCGACCCGCACACCGTCAACCTCAACGCCTACACCAGCGAAGACGGCAGCAAGATCATGGGCACCTGGATCTGCACACCCGGCAAATGGTATGTGGAGTATGTGAAGTGGGAATACTGCCATTTCCAGGAAGGCTACTGCATCATCACCCCGGAAGGCATGGAACCGATCCACCTGCGTGCCGGTGACATCTTCGTCATCGAGCCGGGCATGAAAGGTACTTGGGAAGTGGTCGAGACCGTACGCAAATATTTCGTCTTTGCCTGATGCAAAAAACCGAGAGACCACCCGACATGGTCTCTCGGAAAGCAACTGTCAGATTGCACCAACTTCCGTGGCAAGGGAGCTTGTTCCCTCGCCACAAAGCTCTGAAATCAGTCCTTACTGCGGCTTGCGATAGCTGTTAACGATCGCCGAAAAGTCCTTGCCGCCCTCGCCCCGCTGGCTCATCGCCTGATACAACTGCTGCGCCACCGCCCCCAGCACCACCGGCTGATGGGCCTGCCGCGCGGCTTCGGTGGCCAGGCCCAAATCCTTGAGCATCAGGTCCGCGCCGAAACCACCGGTATAGCCGCGGGACGCCGGCGCCGTTTCGATCACGCCGGGCCATGGGTTGTAGGTGTCCGAACTCCAGCAACGGCCCGTCGAGCTGTTGATGATGCCCGCCAACACCTGGGTGTCGATCCCCAGGGCATCGCCCAGGGCCATGGCTTCGCTGACGCCCACCATGGAAATCCCCAGCAGCAGGTTGTTACAGATCTTGGCGATCTGCCCGGTGCCGACTTCGCCGCAATGCACGATGTTACGGCCCATTTGCGCCAGTACCGGTTGCAAGGTGGCGAACAGCTCGGCCGTGGCACCGACCATGAAGGTCAACGTGCCGGCCGCCGCACCGCCGGTGCCGCCCGAGACGGGTGCGTCGGCCATCGCCACTCCTTGTTTCGCAGCGGCAGCCGCCACGTCGCGAGCGGTCTGTGGGTCGATGGTGCTGCAATCCACCGCCGGCGTGCCAGTGGCGATACCCGCCAGCACACCGTCCTCACCCAGCCAGACGCTACGCACATGGGCGGCGGCCGGCAGCATGGTGATCACCAGCCCGGCACCCTGGGCCGCATCACGAGGCGAGGCGCTGATGGTGCCGCCTAAAGCAGCCAACTCGGCCAACACCGTCTGGTTCAGGTCGAACAAATTCAGCGAATGGCCGGCCTTGAGCAGGTTGCGCGCCATGGGGGCGCCCATGTTGCCCAGGCCGATAAATGCGATGTTCATGTCCGGCTCCTTAACGCAGATTGATGGTGGTGTTCACACCGTCGTTGACGCTGTCATCGTCGAACCAGCGCGCCGTGACGGTCTTGGTTTGAGTGTAGAACTGCACCACTTGTTTGCCGTACGGGCCGAGGTCGCCGAGTTTCGAACCCCGGGAGCCGGTGAAACTGAAAAACGGCACCGGCACTGGAATCGGAATGTTGATTCCCACTTGGCCGACATCGATTTCGCTCTGGAATTTACGTGCCGCCGCACCGCTCTGGGTGAACAGGCCAGTACCGTTGCCGAATGGGTTGGCGTTGACCAGGGCAATCGCCTGATCCAGGGTGTCGACTTCCAGCACAACCAGCACCGGGCCGAAGATTTCTTCGTTGTAGATACGCATCTCGGTGGTCACGCCGGAAAACAGGGTCGGACCGACGAAGTTGCCCTGCTCGAAGCCCGGCACGCTGATGCCACGGCCATCGAGTTCCAGCTTCGCGCCTTCTTTCACGCCGCTCTCGATCAACTCGAGAATCCGCGCCTTGGCCCGCTTGGAAATCACCGGGCCGACGTCGGTGCCCGGCTCGCTGCCAGCGTTGACCTTGAGCTTCTGGGCCAGGGCCTTGAGCTCCGGCAGCCATTGCTTGGCCGCGCCCACCAGCACCACCACGGAGGTGGCCATGCAACGCTGGCCCGCCGCGCCGAAACCGGCCCCGACCAAGGCGTTGAGGGTTTGTTCACGATTGGCGTCCGGTAATACCACCGCGTGGTTCTTGGCACCCATCATCGACTGCACGCGCTTGCCATGGCGACCCGCCAGTTCATACACGTGGGTGCCGACGGCTGTCGAGCCGACGAAGGAAACCGCCTTGATGTCCTTGTGAGTGCACAGCGCATCCACCACGTCCTTGCCGCCATGCACCACATTGAGCACGCCCGCTGGCACGCCAGCCTCGATGGCCAGCTCCACCAGCAGCATGGTCGACAATGGGTCCTGTTCCGACGGCTTGAGCACGAAGGTGTTGCCGCAGGCGATGGCCATCGGGAACATCCACAGTGGAATCATCGCTGGGAAGTTGAACGGAGTAATGCCCGCGCACACACCAATCGGCTGACGCAATGTGTAGGTATCCACGCCACCGGCAACGTTCTCGGCAAACTCGCCCATTTGCAGGGTGCCGATGGAGCAAGCGTGCTCGACCACTTCCAACCCACGGAAAATATCGCCTTCGGCGTCAGCGATGGTTTTGCCCTGTTCGGCGCTGAGCACGACGGCGATGCGTTTGGAATGCTCGCGGATCAAGGCCTGGAGCTTGAGCATGATGCGCATCCGCGCGCCGATGGGCGTCAGTTTCCAGGTCTGGAAAGCTCGCTGGGCGGCGGCGATGGCGGCATCGACTTCCGATGCCGTGGCGAACGGGACCTTCGCCAACACCTGCTGGGTGGCCGGGTTGACGATGTCCTGCCATTCGCTGGACTGGGACTCAACCCACTCACCGTCGATCAACAGTTTGACGGTTTGCAGGGTGGTGTCACTGGGCGTAAGGGAAACGTTCATGCTGGCCTCCGGGAATTGTTCTTATAGAGCGCGCTGGTTCAGCAGAGACCAAGGCGCATAGACACCTTGGTGATGAGACGGTTTTTGGAGTATAGATGTGCAAACTTCTAATAAGAACGCACATAAAAACCGGTCCATCATGCAAAAAAACATCACCTCCCTGGGGTCGCTGAATTGGGACGACCTCAAGTTCTTCCTCGAAGTGGCCCGCACCCGCAAGGCCAGCACCGCAGCCAAACGCCTGGCCGTCGACTACACCACGGTGTCGCGACGCATCAGCTCGCTGGAAGCTTCGTTGGGCACGCTGCTGTTCGAAAAATCCCGGACCAACGGTTTTATCCTCACCGCCGAAGGCCAGCGCCTGTTGGGTTACGCCGAGTCGATCGAAAGTACCCTGCACATGGCCTGCGAACAGGTGTCAGGCTCGGGCGTCGCACTGTCCGGCCACGTGCGCATGGGCTGTACCGAAGGTTTCGGCAGTTTCTTCATCACCCCGCAATTGAGCCACTTCGTCGATGCCTACCCGGCCATTTCGGTGGACATCCTGCCGCTGCCGCACTTCATCAGCCTCTCCAAGCGCGAAGCCGACATCGTCATCGCCCTCGAACGCCCCGAACATGGCCCGTATGTGTGCTGCAAATTGTGCGACTACCGGCTGCAGCTCTATGCCACCCAGCACTACCTGGACAGCCACCCACCCATCCAGCGACCGGCAGACCTGAGCAAGCATTCGTTCATCAGCTATGTGGATGACCTGGCGTTCAGCTCCGAGCTGCTCTACCTGGCCAACGTACTGCCCGGCGCCAATGCGCATCTGCGCAGCACCAGCGTGATCGCTCAATTCGTGGCGGCGCAGCAAGGGCGATCACTGGCCATCCTGCCGTGCTTCCTCGCCGCCCAGGATCCCCGCCTGCTACCGGTGTTGCCGGAGGAGATCACCGTCACCCGGCAGTTCTGGATGTACTGCAGGGAGGACCTGAGGAAACTCAAGCGCATTACGTTGTTGTGGGATTACATCCGCCAGGTGACTGAACAGAACCAGCCGTTGCTGATGGGCGAGAGCCGGGAGATGGTGTTCGCCGATTAGTCGGCGATGACCACGATGGCGACGCGACGGTTCTCGGTACGCCCGTCGACCGTGTCGTTGGAGGCGACCGGCCTGCTGCTGCCGAGGCCGCGCGATTGAACGTTTTCCTGGCGCATGCCTACACCGATCAAGACCTTGCTCACACTGTTGGCCCGACGTATCGACAGTTGTTCGTTATAGGCTTGGGAGCCCGACGCGTCGGTATGTCCATCGATCCGCACTCGCTCGATGCCGGCCAGCAACAGCGCCTTGCCGATTCGCTCGACGATCTCGGTGCTGGCTGTGTTGAGGCTTTCCACGTCGCTGCCAAACAGTACTTTGCCCGACAGACCGAAAGCCCAGCCTTCGTCGGTCAATTTAAACCCTTGCTGTTTGAGCACCGCAATTTGTGCCGGAGTCAGCCCTTTCGGCGGCGCGGTCTGGCAGCCGCTCAAGACCAGGACGGCCATGAACACCAATGCGATGAAGCGTTGCAAACCGGGTTGAGAATGTGAACGCACGAATCAGCTCCTTGTTTGAAGTCAAGCGACGGGGTGCTCCGCCTCCGACGTTTGCTGGCCGCCTCGGGAGAGGCGTTTGGCTTGGTACATCGCCGCATCGGCGGCATTGAGCAAGGCGCCAGGCGTGGCGCCATGATCAGGGAAAACGGCAATACCGATACTGAGGGAGGTCAGCACCGAGGCATTGCCGGGCAATTGAATCGGCATTTCCATGCTGGCGATGATTTTTTCGGCGATCCGTTCGGCGTCCTCGATCTTGTGCAAAGGCGAGAGCAGCACAGCAAACTCGTCTCCCCCCAGACGCGCCACCAGGTCATCCTCGCGCAACTGTGCCCGGACCCGCGTCGCCACCGCCGTCAGCACCGCATCACCGGCCGCGTGGCCGAAATTATCATTGATGCCTTTGAACCGATCGCTGTCCAGGTACAGCACCGCCACTTGTTCGTCGAGCTTGCTGGCATTGCGCAAGGCACGGATCAATCGGCCTTCGAAGAACGCCCGGTTCGGCAACCCGGTCAGGCTGTCGTGACTGGCTTGGTGGGCCAGGGTTTCGTTCTCGCTTTGCAGGTGGGTCTGCCAGGACTCCAACTCGTCGAGCAGTGCGTTGAAGTCATTGCCCAGGTTATCCAGTTCGGCGATGGCAGCCGGCGGCACGCGTCGGTCCAGGGCCCGCTCGCTGCGTGCCGCGTGGGCCACTTCCGCCAGGCTGCGCAGCGGCCCGGTGATCGCCCGCAATTGGCGCCGCGCCAGATACAACGCCACCCAGGCGCTCACCGCCGTGCACAAAATGATCCCCGCCAGACCGCTGAGCAAAAAGCGAAACAGGCTACCGCCATGTCCCGCCAGCACAATGCTGCCGATGTTCTCCCCTTGATGCACGATCGGCAGGCTGATGGGTTTTTCCAAAAACGCCTTGGCGATGTGCATTTCCAGTTCCGACAATAAACCGGTTTCCGGACGCTGCCAGCGCGCCAACAGACGGCCGTGCTCATTGAATACCTGGGCATCGGCGACTTCCTCGGTGGAGGCAATCAGGGCCAGCGCCTCGGTGGCTGCCGCCGCGTCATCGAACACCACGGCCGCTTCCACGGTGTAGTTGATCGAACGGGCGATCAGGTGCAGGTTGTGATCGGCGTAGACCCGCAACGCAAGCACGCCGAGCAGGGTCAGGGAAACACTGGCCATGGTGATTGCCACCAACGCGACGATCAGGTGGCCGCGACCGATGACCGAGCCCAGGGTGGGACGGATCCGTGGTTTGGACAGGCTCATGGTGCTGGCGACCTGCGACGGGAAAGTTGCAGGACGCTCGGATGGATACGCACTCCGCTGCGCGCCACTGAGTCGAGATTGACCTCGAACGAAACCTGTTCATCGCCCACTCGCAGACAGAACAGGCTACCCACGGTGCACTGGTCGCCGCCTTCGCTGATGCTCAACACGGGTTGGCCGATCAGGGAGGCGAACAGCCGGGAGCGCTCGTCGCTGGTCAGCCTGCCGATGTAGACGGCGTTACAGTCAGTGGCGATGTCAGGGTGATCAGCCAATAGCCGCTGCACGCTCACCGGTCGTCCAGTGGCCTGGGTTGTGCCTTTGACCAGGTCGTCGGTGTATTGGGTCGGCCCGACGATGCACAGTTGCAGTTGTGCCGGCTCCACAGGCCAGCGCGCGTAGCTAAGAATGCCCAGTACCACTTGAGTCACCGCTTCAGCGCGCTGCTCGGCCTGGGTTGTGGATGCCTGATCCTGGGCAACGACGAGGGGCGACAGTAAACACAGAAGGCCGGCAAGCAGAAAATGCCTCCAGCCCTTGCTGCGCACTGCCTCCCGTACAGGCACTTCCATGGAAATCTCTTGATCCAAGCGTTAAGTGCGGAACGATAGCACAGTGCCAAAAAGCCAGCGATACACCAAGTTACACAGACTGGCGAGCGAAACAGGCAAAAATTGAGACCAGGGCAATGAATCACCCAACACCGCTGATTCAATCGGCCTGTTCCAGCTCCAGCATCAACCCACTCAAGCGCTTGACCTTGCGCTGGACGGCTTCCTCGAACACTCCCGCTCGCGGCTCTATCAGGCTGAACCACTGCTTGCCCCGGGTAATGGCGGTATACACCAGCTCCTTGGTCAACACGGGATTCAACGCATCCGGAAGGATCAACGCCGTATGGGTGAATTCCGAGCCCTGGGACTTGTGTACGGTCATGGCATACACGGTTTCCACATCCGTCAGGCGGCTGGGCAGGACGAAACGCACACCACCCTGGCCGTCGTTGCGAGGGAAGGCGACCCGCAACACCTGTTTGCCGGCATTCGGCCCTTCCCGTTCGGGCAACTTGAGGGCAATCCCGATATCGCCGTTCATCAACCCCAACCCGTAGTCGTTGCGGGTCATCAAGACCGGGCGCCCTTCGTACCACAGATGATCGCTATCGATCAGGCGGGCCTTGAGCAGCGCGGCGGTGATTCGCTGGTTCAGCCCCTCGACGCCCCAGGGGCCTTTGCGAACGGCGCAGAGCAATTGGAATTCGTCGAATGCCGACAGGACCTCCCGAGCCCAATCGGCCCAGCAGCTGTCCTCCAGTGGACGCGATATCGCCGGGCGTCGTTGCCGAAGCAGGTTCAAGTAATGCCCATACCCCAGAGGCCCTTGTGGCTGCCCCTCAAGCACCAAACGCTCCAGTGCCCCGTCATGCTCGCCCTTCAATGCCAGGCAAAACAGGTCGGCATGTTGGCCGTCCGCCAGTAAGCGGCGGGCCTTTTCCGGCTGCTGCTGGTTGACCCAGCGGGCCAGCTGGCCGATACCACTGCCCTCGCCGAAGCGTCGGGAATGCCTGAGCATGACCACTTGCTGGGCCAAGGGATGCGTGCCGTCGAGATCTTGTTGCAGATCACTGGCTGCCAGGTTTTCGCCGCTGACCGACTCAAGCCAGGCTCGAGTCTGGGGGTTGTACCAGCCCTCCTCGGCGTCTCGACACAGATCCCCCAGCACCGCGCCCGCTTCCACAGACGCCAACTGGTCCTTATCCCCCAGCAACACCAGTCGGGCATGCGCCGGCAGCGCATCCAGCAGATTGGCCATCATCTCCAGATCGATCATCGATGCTTCATCGACCACCAGCACATCCAGGGGCAGCCGATTGCCCGCATGGTGGCGAAAATGGCGCGTACCGGGCCGACTGCCCAACAAACGATGGACCGTGGTCACCTCGCAGGGAATCCGTTCGCGCACAGCGGCGACCACATCCAGGGTCCGGACCTGCTGGCTGATGGACTCGGTCAGGCGCGCCGCCGCCTTGCCCGTGGGCGCGGCCAGGCGAATTCGCAGCGGCTTGCCGGCCTCGACGGCGGGTGCCTGAAGCAAGGCCAGCAGACGTACAACGGTGGTGGTCTTGCCGGTGCCCGGGCCACCGGTGACGATGCTGAAGCCCGCCCGGGTCGCCAGGGCACAGGCGAGTTTCTGCCAATCGATGGGGCCGGCGCCGCTGGCCGGTCCGAACAGACCGTCCAAACGGTCGCGCAAGTCCCCGGCCCCGGCTTCGTGCCTGGCAAGCCGTTGGCGCAACGCCTCATCGATCCGCCGCTCATAAGCCCAATAACGACGCAGGTAAAGACGCTTGCCGGACAGCACCAACGGACGCTGCCGCGCCTGCTCGCTGTCATCGACCGCCAAGGCCACCAGACGGCTGGAAGCCAGGGCCTTGCACCAGTGAGCGCCGTCCAGGCTCCGCAGTATTTGCGACGGCAATACGCCGGTTTGCAAATCCCCCTCAGGGGGCAGCGACAGGGCAAAGTCCGGTTCCTTGAGAGTTTCGAACAAATCCAGGCAAACATGCCCGTGGCCCAACTGATGACTGGTCAGCGCTGCGGCGAGCAGCACCAATGGATCATCGTCAGGTGCCAGCTCATGGAGGAAGGCGACAAATGCCTTGTCCAAGGCGCGCAACCATCCACGCTCGACCCAACGCGTCAGCAACAACAGCAGGTCATCTGCACGGCTCAACGGCGCCAAGTCACCCAGGCCCTCATCATCGGACGAGAGGGGGAGCAGGTCGGCAAAAGAACGACTCATAGCAACTCTCCCTGCACCCATGCCGGTTCAGCCTTGGGCTCGGGTGCCCCTTGGAACAGACGATCCAGTTGCTCGATCAACGCCCGTGGAGGCTTGGTGAAAAACACACCCTGACTGGCTGCACGGGTACCACGAAGGAACAGATACAAGGCGCCGCCGACATGCCGGTCGTAGTCATAATCGGGCAGGCGCGCCTTGAGCTGACGATGCAACGCCAACAGGTACAACACATATTGCAGGTCGTAGCGATTTTCCAGGATCGACTGTTCCATGGCCTGCGCGGTATAGGCCATGTCATCGACACCCAGCCAGTTGGACTTGTAATCGGCCACGTAGTAGCGGCCGCCGTGCTCGAACGTCAAATCGATGAACCCCTTGAACATGCCGTTGAGCAACACCGGTTCGGCCGCAACACGCGCGACACCGCCATGGGTGAACCGGCATACGAGCTGATCGAGCTTGAGCACATCGACTTTGTGGCTGGCGAACCAGAATTCCATTTCGACCTGAAACTGGGTCAAGTGCTCGAGCACCACCGGCGCCTGGCCGTTACCGATGTGCAAAGGTACTTTGACCAGGTGCTGCAGCCAGTCGCTGAGCGTGGCGATCCAGCCCTTCCAGCCTCTACGGTTGCAACGTCGGGCAATGGCATCCTCGATGGCCGACGGCGTAGCCGCAAAGCCTTCACCGGCGGCCCACTCCAGGAGGCCATGGAGGAACGTCCCGGGATTGGGACCGCGGGGAAAACGATGAATGTCACCGCCAACGGCAATGACTTCCCGGGGAGCGTCCGGGTCAAGTCGCTCATCGTCGAACAGCTTCTGGGCCTGGGGATTCTCTGGCGCGGCATCGCTGCCTTCACTCAGGCTTTCCCCAATGCGCAGCGCGCTGTAGGACGCAATCCACCAGTTTTCGCTGGCTTTTCGTACGGGCATCAGGGGCTCGAGCAATACCGCTTCGTTGCGCGGAGGCTGGTAGCGCTCGTCGGTGGCCTGGGGCATCTCCTGGCAACTCACTGCGACGCTGCCTTGCTGCAGATCTTCCAACCAGCGCCGCAGCTCTACCGATTCGGTCAACGGCGCACCGCCGCCCAACAGATACCCCAACGCAGATAAATGCAGGATCGACCCGTTGTTGTTGCCCCGCTTGAGATCGGCGACACCCAGCCAGCAGGCATGCTGTGCACGGGTCAGTGCCACATAGAGAAGTCGTAGATCCTCGGCCAGACGCTCGTCATCGGCCTTGGCAATCAACTCGGCGGTGGGCCTGAGACTGATCTGCGCCTTGTTGGCCTCGTCGTGGTAATGCAACGGCAGTCGGCTGCCGTCCACTGGTTTCGTCGAACAGATGAAAGGCAGGAACACCAACGGATACTCAAGCCCCTTGGACTTGTGGATCGTGACCACTTTGACCAGTTGCTCATCGCTTTCCAGCCGCAGGATCTGTTCCTCTCCCGCCTGCCCGGACAAGGCCAGGTGCTCGGACAGATGTCGAATCAAGGCTTGCTCGCCATCCAGCTCACCGGCGGCCTGCTGCAATAATTCGCAAAGATGCAGCAAGTTGGTCAATACCCGTTCGCCATCGCTGCGCGCCATCAAGGCCTGGGGCAATTCAAAATCATGCAACAGGCGCCGCAACATGGGCAGCACCCCCTGGGTGCGCCAAACCGTGCGATAACCCCGGAACTGCATGACGCGCGCTTCCCAGGCCAGCTCATCCTGATTGAGACGTTCCAGTTCGGTCAGCGGCAGATTCAAGGTAATGCTGGCCAGCGCCGCTCGCAGCGGTCGCTCGACGTCCGGCTCGGCGCAGGCCCGGAGCCAGGTCAGCAAGTCGCGGGCCTCTTGCGAGGCAAAGACCGAATCCTTGTCGGACAGATAGACACTGCGCACGCCCCGTGCGGACAACTCATCTCTCACGGCCTGCGCTTCTTTACCGTCGCGCACCAGGATGGCGATGTCCGCCGGGCGTAGTCCGCGAAGCGTTTGCTCATCGATTGCAAAACCGTCGCGTCCCGACTGGCCACCGTTGAGCAACGCGGTGATCTCACTGGCGCAGGCAGCCGCCATGTGTTTGCGATACACCGCCCCGGAGAGGGGGTGATCCGATGGCAAGTGCCAGATATTCAATGCAGCAACGGCTTGCCCTGCGATCCGCAAGCACTCCTTACGACCCTGGGACTCAACAGGCAAGAACGGCACCGGGTTCTCACCCGATGGTTCACGGAACAGAAAGGCCCCTCGCCCTTTCGGACGAGATTCGGCGTATTGGAAAATATGGTTCACGGCGCCAACCATGGCGTGGCTGGAACGGAAATTGGTCCCCAGCGTATGCAGCCGGCCCGTGGTGGCTTCGCGAGCTCGCAGGTAGGTATAGATGTCAGCACCGCGAAAAGCGTAAATCGCCTGCTTCGGATCACCAATCAGGAACAGCCCGGTGTCAGGGTTGTTCTCTTCAATGCGATAGATGCTTTCGAAGATTCGGTATTGAACCGGGTCGGTGTCCTGGAACTCATCGATCAGCGCCACCGGAAACTGCTCGCGGATCAGGCTCGCCAGACGCTCTCCCCCGTCGGCCTGCAAAGCCGTGTCGAGACGCAGCAGCATGTCGTCGAAACCCATCTCTGCGCGGCGCCGCTTCTCGGCCTCGAAGCGTGCCCCGACCCATTGCGCGGCATGTTGCAGTACGGCGGCGTCTGGAGTGGGCAGCGCATCCAGGCTGGCCTTGAGACCGGCCATGGCGTCCAACCCGGGATGGTTGGGCACTTCGCCTTTCCAGGCTTCGGCCATGCCTTCGGGAGTCAGCCGAGTGAACCCGGTGCCGATGTCCAACAACTCGAGGCTTTCGTCCTCCACCCAAGCCGTGATTTTCTGAAACCACGGCTCGAAGTAGCGCGCCTGCATCTTGCGCCCGTCGACACACTTGCTGGCGACGCCTTGCCGGCAGATCTCCAGCAGCTCCACGGCCCATTGCCGCCACGGTGCCTTAAGGTCGAGCAAGGCGGCACTGCGCTCCTGGAGGGAGGCTGCGATGAGTTCGGCCGGCTCAAGCCCCTCACCGTCATCACGCTCGCAGGAGAACAACCCTCTCACTCGCGGCAACAGCGCAGCCGGCCCTCCCCAATGAGCACGGACCCAATTCAGCGCTTCGCCTTGCATCGAATAGCAGAACAGCCGCCAGTAGTCGCGCAGCACCTCGCCGAGCAATTCGCTGTGGTCGGTTTCCAGGGTTTGGGTAAAGAGGCTGCCGCTGTCGAAAGCATGCTCACGCAGCATGCGCTGACACCAGCTATGGATGGTCGAGACGGCCGCTTCGTCCATCCATTGCGCGGCGATGTCGAGCCGGTTCGCGCAGCCAGGCCATTGCTCAGCATCGAATTCATCACGTAACGCTGCGATCAGCGAATCCGGGGCGAGAATCTCGTCACGAAAGAAACGCGCGGCTTCGGCCAGGCGCGTGCGAATCCGTTCACGCAACTCTTTGGTGGCCGCGTCCGTAAACGTCACCACCAGGATTTGCGGAGGAAGCAGCTCGCGGCCAAACCCGGTCGCCGGATCGCCATGCCCCAGCACCAGGCGCAGGTACAGCGCGGAAATGGTAAAGGTCTTGCCGGTCCCGGCGCTGGCCTCGATCAATTGGCTGCCGCGCAACGGGAAAGCCAGGGCCAGTGGTGTCTGCCGACTCATGAACGCGCCTCCTCTTCAGCCGATGAACGCCATGGAGCTTCGAGCAGCGGGCGGTAAAGCGCATCGCACCAATCGGGAAATGTTTCGTCAGCGGTCAAGGCATCGAAATCAGCAAACTGCCGAGCCAAGGCCGGACTTTCCCGGCGTTCGCCTTCAGTCGTTTGCCCATCGCCTTCGTAGGCTTTTCGAGCAGCCGCATCGGCTTTGACCGGATCACTCTGGCCAAGCCAGGCAAAGGCTGTCTTCACCGCAACCGGTAGCGGCTGGCGCATACCGGTCTGCCAGGCTTGCAACAGATCGCCGAGGAGCCTTTGCGCTACAGCCTCCTCAAAAGGTGCCAGCAGCAAACTGTCATCACTGGCCACCAGTGCCGTCGTCATTGAAAGACCGTTGGCGCAGGCCACCAGATGGTTGACCCAGGGCCGTATCAGCCGATGCCATTTACGGGTCTTGGTGGAGCCGATGCTGTTGGGTATGGCTGTGATAGCGAGGACTGCACCATCAGAGCGCTGATGCAGGCCACTGAGCCAACCTTCGACACTCACACCCTGCAACTGCAGGCTGACTGGCACAGCGCTGACCAACGGTGTGGGCCATAACGCCAGAAGCTGTTGGTAACGCTGGAGCAGATCAGGCAAGGGCTCGATCAATTCACGCTGCATGCACTCGCCGAAACCGGCCATGGGTAACAGACCGCTGTTCTGGAGCCTCTTGGCGTGGGCGGCCAGGGCAAGGTCCGGCTGGTCCAGGCGAACCAGGGCAGCCTCGAGCAGGCTGTCGCTCAGGCTGTAACGCTCAAGCGCATCGAGAACGAACGGCTCGTCATCAGCCAGGGGGGCTTCGATGGCTTCGAAAAATACTTTGAGTCGCTGGCTGAAGAAATGGCGGACGGGATTGCGCAGGAAGTCCTGCAACTGACCGAGGCCCAAGGGCTCTTCCTGGACGTAGGGTTCCAGCACCTGGGATTGGGAGGCCTGGTCCTGGGTATCGTGAAGCATCCGCCACTCGCTGGCGTAACTGAACAACTCATCGCCCTGATGAAAATAGCGAGCGCTGAACGGTTGCAGGGGATGCTCCTGGGTGAGTGCATCGAGAAGCGCCTTACTGTCATCTGCCGATCGCCATCCACTGGCGAGATGATCGCGCAGTTGCCCGATCAGCACCGAAGCGGGTCGGTCACTGTTGTCGCGGATGCTGCGCCCGACCCAACTGATATAGAGTTTTTCCCGGGCCGACAGCAGCGCCTCCAAGAGCAGATAACGGTCATCCTCACGCCGTGAGCGATCACCCGGGCGATAATCGCTGCCCATGAGGTCGAAATCCAGGGGCGGCTGGGCTCGCGGGTAATCACCGTCATTCATACCCAGTAAGCACACCAGCTTGAAGGGAATCGCGCGCATCGGCATCAAGGTACAGAAGTTGACCGCTCCGGCCAGGAATCGCTGGGACAACCGCCCCTGATCCAATCCAGCCAGCCAGGCTTCGCGCACTACCGTCAGCGGCAGTTCATCCTGTAGACCAACCGACTCACAGGTTTCCAACCAGGTTTCACGCAGGTCTTCGAGTTGGGCCAGCAGATAGTCGTCATGCTCGTTGCTTGCCAGAAAAAACAGCTGCGTCAGATCGTGCAGACGCGAGCCCCATTCCTGCGGTGATGCTGGCTGGGTCAGTTCTTGATGGGCGACTTCCAGCGCATCCAGCAAGGCAACCAGGGGACCGATCAATGCCGCATCCAGACCGCCGATTTCATCATAGGGTTCGATGCCCTCATAGGCATCCGAACGGCCGACGGCATACCCCAGCAACATCCGACGCAGGCCGAAATGCCAGCTGTTCTGCTCAAGCTCTGCGGGCAATCCCAGCCCGGCGCGATGTTCGGCGCTCATACCCCAGCGAATGCCAGCGCCCTCGATCCAACGATGCAACGTAGGCAAGTCTGCCTCATTGATGCCGAAACGCTCACGCAAAGCAGGGACATCCAGCAGATCGAGGATTTCGCTGACTGGGAAACGACTGTCAGGCAGCTTGAGCAGGTGCTCGACGGCGATCAGCAACGGATCACGTCCGCGCTGGCCCTGGTCGGTCAGCGTGAATGGAATGAAGCGGGGGTCCGTTCTATCAAGCTGGCCGAACACCGCACGAATGTGCGGCGCGTAACTGTCGATATCCGGGACCATGACGATGATATCCCGAGGGCGTAAGCTCGGATCGGCACTGAAATGGGCCAGCAACTGGTCATGGAGAATTTCGACTTCGCGCTGAGCGCTGTGGGCAATATGGAAACGGATTGACCCATCTCGCGCCGTATCGACGGCAGGCCAGTGTTCCCGGGTTTCGTTCAGAGGGCGCAGCTCGAGGATGTCATCTTGCAACTGACTGAGGAGGGTCGTGGGACTTGCGTCACTGAACAGGTCGATTCGTCCATCGCGAAATACCGAGCGATAGCTGTTGGGGTCATCGTAGCTGTCGAGCAGGTTGATATAGTCGCGCCCCTGCTTGCCCCAGGCGGCCAATAACGGATGAGCGTGCTGATGCAAGGTTTGCGGGTCGAGGACGACGGGCGTGCCAGCCTTGCGTGCCTGACGCTTGTATTGATGGCGCAATAGATCCTTGTCGGCCACGATGTCCGCCCAGTGGTGACGGCATGGGTTATGGACGCACAGCAGCACCTGGCTAAACCGCGACAGGCCGGCAAGCGCTTCAAGGGCTTGGGCCGGTAGCGAAGAAATGCCGAACACAATCACTCGCGCGGGCAAGCCTTTCGGAGCGCTTTCCAGGCTATTGATCCGCTCGAGGTAGCGCTGGTGAACGCCTGCACGGCTTTGGGCCATGCCTTTCTCTCCGACGTCCAGCAACAAGGCTCGCCAAAGCTCGGCCTGCCAGCAATTTGCCGGCGCAAGCGCCTTGATTTCGCCGCGGACATTTCTGGTCTGGTGTCGACCTTCCGCCCAGTCCTCAAGCCAGTCGGCCCGGTATACCTGGTATTGGTCGAATAGATCGGCAAGGCGCTCGGACAATTGATAGCGCTTGCGTAAGTCAGTGTCGTGGGTGAGGAATCGTCGTAGAGGCTCGAAATGAGGCTGCTCGATCAACTGCGGCAGCAGGCGCATCAGTCGCCAGGTCAGCGGGGCTTTATCCAGCAGGGACTTGGCCGGAATCTCGTCACGCCCCAGGACCGTTCGATAAAGTTGCCACATGAAGCTGCCTGGCAACTGCACATCAATGGCCGCCGCAATACCGCAGCCACCGGAATCATCGTCTTCCGGATCTTCAGCCAGTGCCAGCTTGAGCCATTGGGCAATACCGTTGCTCTGTACCAACGCGATTTCATTTTCAAGAGGGGCCAGCGGATAGCGCCGCATCAAGCTGATCACCAGGCTGCGCAATTCATCAAGGCGATTCCCGTGAACCACCATGAAAGCTGGGCTGAGGGACGTTGCGTCCGGCATGAAAGGCATCCTTGAAAATGCAAAAGCTAGGGCCGAACCTTAGCACTGTCGGGGGGTTGTGACAGCTGGGACCTGTCCGCGCTTATCGTAAGAACTTTCCTGCGGGCAAAACAAAACCCCTACCTGCGTCAGCAGATAGGGGTTTTGGAATTTAATCTTGACGATGACCTACTCTCACATGGGGAAACCCCACACTACCATCGGCGATGCATCGTTTCACTTCTGAGTTCGGGATGGGATCAGG
>Ga0213822_1001157_pt1 | contig 15829 bp, 22 predicted proteins | sample MC6MC0908MG_FD_179872 | JGI IMG/M metagenome (GOLD analysis project Ga0213822, IMG submission 179872) | Enriched soil aggregate microbial communities from Iowa State University, Ames, United States - MC6-MC0908-MG | ecosystem: Environmental > Terrestrial > Soil > Unclassified | place: USA: Iowa...
AACGAAGGCTAAGTGCGTCACGTCCTGTGACAATGCCTTCGTGACCAACATCGTGTTGGCCTCAGGGTCTCGTCTGTCTCGCTTTCCCGCGGGAGTCGAGTAGCCCTACGCTACAATCAGTTAAAAATGAGAATATCTTAGCAAAATAGCAACAGAAAAATTCTATTATCGCTCAATAATAAACCTATTTTTCCTAAATCAACACACTTGTTTCATAGCAACACTATCTCGTGATAGGCACTTTTTTCTCTTCATGCAACAAATGTTTTCTGTAGCGAAAGCAAAGCGGCAGCTACAATTGTGCAAGGAGAAATTGATTTTTAAACCACTTATCCCAGGTAAACGACCAGTCGTCCGAAATCCATTTACATAATTAGTTAAAAATTTTATAGTGAAAATGAATGAAAGGACTGTGATGAAATGAAGGTAGAAGTGTCGATTGATCCGACATGCAAAGAGCCAAAAGTTATTATTCACACCGATAAGATGACCGATGAAATAGAGCATCTCATGCAGAGTATCGCTTCCGCTGAAGTCAATACATTATCGGTCTTCTCAGATAGAGGTGTCGAGTTTATTAGCTGTGGGGACATTGTGCGCATTTATACGGAGCAAAAGAAGGTTTTCGTGCAAACAATGGTTGGTATTTACATTGCGCGCCTTCGCTTGTATGAGCTTGTAGAAAAGCTGAATACACAGATGTTTGTACGTATTTCAAATGCTGAAATTGTTAATCGCAACATGATTAAACATATGGATATTAGCAGAACAGGAACAATCGGTGTTGAGCTAACAGGTGGGATTAAAACATACGCGTCAAGGCGTTATGTAACAAAAATTAAGAAGCAATTAGGGATATGAGGTGAAAGATGTGCGAAAAGACATACTAATTCGGATTTTAGGTGGATTTATTATAGGTGCGGTACTTGGACAAATCGTACAATTCTTTGTATCGCTTGGAATATCACAAGAAAGCTACGTTTGGGTAGTTCCTGAATTTCAAGCTTTATTTGAAAGTGAAACAATGGCAATTATGACTCAAGTTGTGTTGACGGGTTTGATTGGGATCACATTTGCGCTAGCTGCATTATTCTTTGAAATTGCGAGATGGGGTATGTTGAAGCAATATATTGTGCACTTTTTTGTAACGGCCCTTATTTGGATACCAATTGTCGTAGTTTTATGGATGCCGAAAACGATGGCCAATATTTTCTCCTTATTCGCAAGTTTCTTAGGAACTTATGTTGTGACATGGCTATTGCAATATAAGCTTTCGAAGCGCGATATTGAAAAGATTAATGCCATGCTAATCGAGAGAGGTGACTTTCATGACAATTGAAATAAAGGGCTTAACGAAGCATTATAAGGAAATTGTGGTAGTGGATCAGTTATCTTTATGTATAGAAAAGGGAGAATTTTTTGCACTTCTTGGTCAAAATGCAGCTGGCAAGACGACAACGATTAAAATGCTTTGCGGACTATTACCACCAACAGATGGAGATGCCATGTTGGATGGAGAAAGTATTGTTCACCATCAGGTCGCTGCTAAAAAGAAAATAAATATTTCTCCACAGGAAACGGCTGTTGCACCTAATTTAACTGTATTAGAAAATTTGCTATTTATGGGCCAGATTTATGGTTGCTCAAAAATAGAGGCAAAAAAACGAGCAAATGCACAGATGAATTTGTTTGGCTTAACTCCTCGCCAGTCTAGTAAAGCTAAAACGTTATCGGGTGGGTATATGCGTCGATTAAGTGTTGCAATGGCTATGATGTCTCATCCGAAAATACTCTTTCTAGATGAACCGACATTAGGGATGGATGTACGTGCACGTCGTGATTTATGGAAAATACTGAGCCAGTTAAAAGGTGAGGTAACGATTGTTTTAACCACTCACTATTTAGAAGAGGTAGAGATGCTGGCAGATCGTGTAGGGATTATGCATCGAGGGAAAATGCGTGCTCTTGGTACAATTCAGCAATTAATGCATGAAACAAAAAAACATTCTTTAGAAGAAGTATTTTTAGAGCTTACAGAGGAGGATTCACTTTGAAGGCAAGTGTATTTGCGACAAGAAATCATAAGGAAATAGTGCGTGATCCAATAACATTAATTTTTGGCATGGGCTTACCGGTTCTAATTATGGGTCTATTTTCAGTGATGCAAAAAAATATGCCGTTTGGATTATTTGAAATTAGTAATCTAGCACCCGGCGTGATTGTTTTTAGTTTTTCGTTTCTTACTCTTTTTTCTGGCATGTTACTAGGCAAGGATAAAAGCTCATCCTTTTTAATGCGGATTTTTGCTTCTCCTATGTCAGCAGGTGATTATATTTTAGGCTATGTATTGCCTTTGCTGCCCATTGCATTATTACAAATTATTTTCTGTTTGCTCACCGCTCTATTTTTAGGTTTGTCATTCAATATATCTGTCCTTTTAATGGTAGGCGTACTTATTGTCATTTCTTTGCTGTATATTGGATTCGGTTTATTATTTGGAACAATTTTTACGGATAAGCAGGTAGGGGGCATCTTTGCGATATTTGTCAATTTATCAACATGGTTTAGCGGTACGTGGTTTGAGCCTGATATGATCGGTGGTACATTTCAATCTATTGCACAATTATTGCCGTTTGTCCATGCTGTTAATGCAGCACGTGCAGCACTAAGTGGAGCTTACTTAGATGTTTGCCTACCACTCTCTATTGTTATAGGTTATACGGTCTTTCTTTTTATTATTGCTACTCTCTTATTTAAACGAAAGATGCGAGGTCAGTACTAAAAACTTTAAATAGTTTAATAATGAGGGCAGGTCCAAACAAATGATTCATCAGTTGTTTGGACCTGCCCCTTTAATTTCTTTCAGCCGATTCCGGACGCAATTATGCAGAAGCCTAGCTGATTTTTTTAGTCATGATTCAAAGTAGCTGCAATTTCTGGTTGTTGCTCAACTTGAAGTAACATATTGAAAGATGCGATGGCTACTTCCACTTGGTCATCATTCGGTTCACGTGTTGTCAGTAACTGTAGCCATAAACCTGGATAGCCGAGGAAGCGTAATACTGGGATATTACGACACGCATTTGTAGCTTGCAGTACTTCAAATGATACACCAAGAACAACTGGAATTAATAAAATACGGTCCAAAAGACGTAACCATAGTGGATCAGTTGGCACAAAGAAATATAAAAACATACCGACAAAGACAGTGAACAGCATAAAACTACTTCCGCATCGATAATGTAAGCGTGATTGTGCTTGTACATTTTGCACTGTGATTTCCATACCTGCTTCATAGCAGTTTATAACTTTATGTTCTGCGCCATGATATTGGAATACTCGTTTAATAATAGGTGTTAAAGATATAAAATATAAATAGGTAAGTAGTAAAAGTAGTTTAATGCCACTTTCAAGTAAAATTTGACCGGTTTTGCCCTCTATCCATCTAGAGAAAAAATCCGCAATAAATACTGGAATTAATGTAAAGGCAAATTTACCAAATAAAAAGGAAAGAATACCAACAACCGCAACTCCTAAAATCATTTGAAGTTTAGAGCCTTCCTCTTTATGTTCTTCTTCTTCGCCAGGTGTAACGTCGTAACGATCTCCTGAAAATTGCATATGACGAGAGCCTAAACCAGCTGACTCAATCAGTGCTACAATACCTCGTATTAATGGAATTTTTTTTAGCTTTTGTAAGAAAGGAATTTGATTTTTTTTGTAATGATAATAATCAATGGAATCATCGTTACGGCGAATGGCTGTAATCGTATGTTCCTTTCCTCCGAACATTACACCCTCTAATTGTGCTTGTCCCCCGTAAACAGGTGAATTGCTCAAGGCTAACACCACTCTCTTTATATATTTCAACTGTACCATTGTACTAAATTTAGTGAAAAACCTCTAGAGTTACGCATAGTAAAATTTCTATATGGCTACACTAATCGTACAAGTTAGGAAATGATTAACGTTAGAAAATTAACTAAGGGGAGGAGGGGTTTGCTTGAAAGTGGCTAGTATAACATCGCTCGTGAGTGCACTTTTTTTAGCATTTTGTTTAAAGGGACTTCAATATTTTCATCTTATTAAATGGAATCCAATAGGTTTTTATAAAAAGTGGGAGCTGTTTGAAGGTAGCTCAAAACTTTTTCAATGGAGTTTTTTCATTCTAGTTTTATTTATCATTGGATTTTTATTATTTATTACATTGAGATATGTTTATATAATTCCAGCTATTTTATCTTCTTTTTTGCTCGGACTTTTTTTGACAATCACATTAGAATGGATTGCTCTTGATTTGCCTTTACAACTTTCATCCTTTAAGAAATTATCGATTCCTTTCATGGTCGTTGTTATTTGTCTTTTACGGTTCTTGCTTGAAACAGCGAATTTTCATCAAAGAGAGCATACAGCACAAAAAGGAAATTAGTTGCTGTATGTGCCTTGCCCTGTATGATAAAATAAATGGCAAGTACATAGAAAGAGGCGAATATGCGTGAAGTTATTATGTTTGAATGGACCTAATTTAAATCGACTAGGTAAACGAGAGCCACATATTTATGGTTATGAGACATTAGAAGATGTGAAAAAAAATGTTCAGAATCTTGCGGCGTCTTTAGGTGCCACTGTCGAGTTTCGTCAATCTAATCATGAAGGAGTACTTGTTGATTGGATGCATGAAGCAGAAGACGAAAAATATGATGGTATTATCTTTAATCCCGGTGCATATACCCATACAAGCATAGCGTTACATGACGCGATTGCAGGGATTTCTGTGCCGGTTATAGAAGTACATATTTCAAATATCCACAAACGTGAGGCTTTTCGTCATCATTCCTATCTTGCTCCGGCATGCCTTGGTCAAATCTGTGGACTAGGTACGAAAGGCTATGAACTGGCACTACGCACATTTATCGAGAGGGAGAATTGATTATGTTGAAATTGCAAAAGCTACGTAAGGCACTTCAAGAACAAAATATCGATGGCATTTTAATTACGAACGGGTACAATCGTCATTATATGACTGGTTTTACAGGGACAGCGGGCGTAGCGATTGTGTCTCAAAATGATGCTGTGTTTATCACGGATTTTCGTTATACAGAGCAAGCTGCTGCACAAGTACAGGACTTCCGAATTGTACAGCATGAGGCAACAATCCTTGAAGAAATTGGAACGCAAGTAAATAACATGGGTATCAAATTATTGGGCTTTGAGAAAGATACTGTTAGCTATGGCACATATGAGCTATATAAAAATATAATTCAAGCTGATTTAGTACCGATTTCTGGGCTAATTGAAAAAATTCGCTTGATTAAGACGCAACAAGAGATTAATATTATTAAGGTTGCGTGTGAAATTGCTGATCACGCATTTACACATATTTTAGACTACATCAAGCCAGGTAAAACAGAGCTTGATGTTTCGAATGAATTAGAATTCTTCATGCGTAAACAAGGAGCAACCCAGTCCTCATTTGATATAATTGTTGCGTCTGGTCTTCGCTCAGCGCTACCACATGGCGTTGCAACGAATAAAGTGATTGAAAAAGGCGACTTTGTCACATTAGACTTTGGAGCGCTGTACAATGGCTATATCTCAGATATTACACGTACTGTGGCAGTTGGCGAACCATCTGAAAAATTAGTGGATATGTACAACGCAGTACTTGCTTCCCAGCTTCTAGCACTTGAAAAAGTAGGTCCTGGATTAACAGGGGTTCAAGCAGATGCGATTGCACGTGACTACTTAAAAGAAAAAGGCTATGGCGAGGCATTTGGTCATTCGTTAGGACACGGGATTGGTCTTGAAGTACATGAAGGCCCTGGCTTATCGATGCGTTCAAATACGGTACTAGAGCCAGGTATGGCCGTAACGATTGAACCAGGAGTTTATTTACCAGGTATCGGTGGTGTACGTATCGAGGACGATATTTTAATCACAGAGACAGGTAATGAACTACTAACGCATTCGTCAAAAGAACTCATTATTTTATAATCTATGGAGGAACACAAATGATTTCAGTAAACGATTTCCGTACAGGTCTAACAATTATTGTTGATGGCCAATTATACCGCGTGTTAGATTTCCAACACGTTAAACCAGGTAAAGGTGCAGCGTTCGTACGTTCTAAATTACGTAACCTACGTAACGGTTCAGTAAATGAAAAAACTTTCCGTGCAGGTGAGAAAGTTGAAAAAGCACAAATTGATAACCGTAAAATGCAATACCTTTATGCACAAGGTGACGAGCATGTTTTCATGGATCTAGAATCATATGAGCAAACTGAACTTGCTTCAGCTGCAATTGAATATGAATTAAAATTCTTAAAAGAAAACATGGAAGTGCATATTCAATCGTACCAAAGTGAAATGCTAGGTATTGAATTACCAAACACTGTTGAGCTAGAAGTAGCAGAAACTGAGCCTGGTATTAAAGGTGATACAGCTTCTGGTGGTACAAAACCTGCAACTCTTGAAACAGGTCTTATTGTACAAGTACCATTCTTCGTTAACCAAGGTGACAAATTAATCATCAATACAGAAGAAGCTTCTTACGTTTCTCGTGCGTAATGAATAACAACATGCAACCTACTCTTTTCACAAAAGGGTAGGTTTTTTTATACATATAATGATAGAAGAGCCAAAGCGACGGATAGAATCGTCGAACAGACGAGTCGAAGTGAAGGATAGAATTACCGAAGCAATGGATAGATAAAAAGTCACGAAGAGAAGATTTTTTTATTTGCATGATGGTCATATGTGGAAGAAAAGTTTACAATAAAAGTAAGGAGTGAATGCTATGCTACAAACAATTTTTGAAATACCAACCCCAATGATTCAAGCACCAATGGCCGGTGTAACATCGCCAAAATTTGTTGCTGCCTGCGCAGAGGCAGGTATTTTAGGTTCGATTGGAGCTGGGTATTTAGATGGGGAACAAACGAAAAGCTTTATTCAGGAAGTTAAACAGCTAACGAAAAAACCGTTTGCAGTTAACTTATTTGTACAGGAAGAGCCACGTATTGATATTGATGTTCTTCAGAAGGCTCGAATGGCTTTACAACCGTTTTATGACGAGCTTGGCCTTTCGCCTGTGCAAAGTGTGATGTCCAAGGAAGTATTTGAAGGACAAGTACAAGCCGTTCTTGATGAAAATGTAGCTATTTGTTCCTTTACATTTGGCATTCCTTCAGCAGATGTCATTCAGCGCTTAAAGGACAATGACGTTTATGTTATTGGTACAGCTACTACATTAGAGGAAGCGAAGCGTGTAGAACAAGCGGGAATGCATGCTGTTGTCCTTCAGGGTGGTGAGGCTGGTGGTCATCGTGGTTCCTTCACTGAACCGATGCAATTCATCCATTTGCACGATTTACTGCAGCAGGTAATCGGACAAATTTCCATTCCGATTATCGCAGCAGGAGGTATTGTCTCAAAAGAAGCTGTCGAACAAGCATTAGCAATAGGTGCACAGGCAGTTCAAATTGGGACAGCTTTATTAGTGGCAGATGAGTGTGAAATTTCCCCGCTTTATAAAAATGCCGTGCTTCAATCACAAGCACAGCAGACGACCGTTACTCGTGCTTTTTCGGGTAAACCAGCAAGAGGCTTAGCGAATGCTTTTACGGAACGTATGAAGGATGCTGTTGTGGCACCATATCCATTGCAAAATGATTTAACTACAGCTATTCGTAAAGAAAGTGCAAAACAAGGAAATGCTGAATATTTATCAATGTGGATGGGTGAAAATAGTTATTTAGTGAAACAAACTGGCTCCGTGAAAAGCATTGTTGAAAAATTACGTTAATTCATAAATATCTTAGATCTCTATACGAATGTATGGAGGTCTTTTTTTTTTGCTTGCAACATATATTGCTGTACACGAGGGGGCGTATGAATGGAATTACAAGACGTATTAAGGGTCGCTGGAGTGGGACTAGTAGTTGCGCTTCTTCATGTTTTCTTTGATCAAACAGGAAAAAAAGAATTTTCATTTTTCCTATTTTTCATTGCCTACTTATATATGACAGCGGAATTACTGCGATTTTTGCGTCTATTTTTCACTGAAATCCTTACATTCTTCCAATGGCTGACCTCTTCCGGGTAGTGTAAATGGATATTGTCATCGTAGCTGTTGTCATGCTGCTTTTATTATTGCTTATAAAAGAAGTCATACAGCCACTCCATGCGCTAATTAGTGTGATGTTTTCGTTTTTGCTGTTCGGTATGTTGTTCTCGGCACTCCTCTTACCATTCATCAAGCAATTGCTTGAGACGTTAGCTTTCTTGCCTTATGCAAAAGCCGTTGTGGTGAGTGCCAGCCTTTTTTATATTGGGCAGTGGGTGTCTATGTTACTTATAGAACAAAACTATAAAGTACTCGGGAACATTGTCAATGATGGGGCCAAGATTGTCATTTTGGGGTATTGGTTTAAGGAATTTTTGGCTGTCTTACAGGAGGTGTCGGCCATTTTACAACGGTTAAACTAAGGGGCGAAGACATTGCTAGAGCAAATATTTTCGTTTTTAATTGATCCATTCTTTCTATTGCTAAAGATGACACTTATTTTATGTGGCTACGTCATCATTATTTTGATTGTCAATATGATATTACCAGAATTTGAAAAAGGGACAAGATTACTTTTTTTTCTTATTGTACTTGCAACAATAGGACCTGTCGTTGTGGATTCATTTAATTTGATTGACAAAATAGCACAGGGACTGGCCCATATATTCACTGCATTTTACCCCATTCTTACTTCAAGCTTTCTTTTATCAAGCAGTATTACAGCCATTGCTTCTTGGCAGCCTTTTTTACTATTCTTCGTACAAGTCTTAACGATTATTAGTAGTAAGTGGCTTATTCCAGGAGTGCTTTTTGCCATTGTTTTTGATGTATGCAGTGTTATTGTCAAAGAAATTTCGTTTACGAGAATTGCCGAATTGATTCGTTTTACGATTATGAGTGTCGTCTCTGCATCTGTTATTTGTTACATCGTCTTAATGTCAGCAAGTGGTGTTGTGGCCTTTAGTGTCAACGCAGCTGTTGCAGAGCCTGTGAAGAAATTAATAGAGGAAAATATTCCGGTTGTTGGTTCCTTTATAGTCGATAGTTTTTCGATGTTTCAGCATATGACGCAATTTACTTCTTCTGTTAGTAGTATTACTGCGTTTATAGCGGTAATTACAGTGGCGTTCATTCCAACAGTTCAGCTTGTTGTCAGTGCGTATTCATTGAAACTGTTAGCTGCCATTTTAGAACCAGTTGCCTTCGATGATATTTGTAGACTACTAGATCATATTAGTAAATCTCTATTTACATTATGTGCTGTATCATTTCTAATTGCTTTTTCATTTATGTTTACTTGTTTTTTCCTCATCGTTTTTGTACAAGTTATGGCCGGGGGGAGATAAATTGATTCTTTTATTGGCAATGCTCTTTATCTGTCAGATATTTGTGTTTCTAACAGATGATAAAGAAATAATTTCACTCACAAAGCTTGTCATTACATTACTATTTTTGCAATTGCTATTAAAGATTCCATTTATCAATTCATAGGAGGAAACAAGCGTACATACACTTGAAAAAGAGAAGATGAAAGGAGGCAATGTACAAGTGATGTGGAAAAGACACGAAAAAAAACAACGTCATTTTTAATCTTAGTGCTTATTGCTGCCTCCATGGGAATTTTTATCATTTTACCAATGTATCAAACGAATTCAATGAATGAGCAAGAAACACCAGTGACCAATGAAGTAAAACTTGAGCAGACACTTAAGGCTATGCAAGGTGTTGGGGAGGTCAAAGTATATTTTTATTACGGAGAGATGACAGATGAAAAGGATGAAAATAAACTATTCAGTCAATATTTTCGAGGAACTGAACAAAGCACGAAAGAGGTAACAGGGATGTTAATTGTTTCAGAAGGAGCATCAGATATCTTTGTAAAAAATGAAATTCGTGCTGTCGTTAGTCAAGTAATGCAATTGCCGATTCATCGAATTATTATCGTTCCAATGGAAAATAAGGAGGAAAAGTAAATGCGCGTACGTAGAAGAACAGTTTGGTTTATGACATTATTAAGTCTAGTAGCGGTTATTTCAGTGTATTATTTGGTTGATCCAGCAAAACAATTTAATGGACTTACTATTTTCACAGATGATACATTACAGCAAACTGCGGTAACGGGTGTGACAGATCAAGAAGCAATAAAAGAGGGTGAGACGAAGGAAGTATCTTCTCCAAGTCACTTATTTGAAGAAATGCGCATGCAAGTTAGTGATGAAAGAAGTCAACTTCGTTTACAATTAGAGCAGAAAATCGGTTCACAAGAATACTCAGCAGAACAAAAAAATGAGGCATATAATGAGATGGATAGTCTTATTAAACAAGAATCCGCAGAAGCAATGCTAGAAATGCTTATTAAATCTTTAGGTTACTCAGATGCCTTTGTGAAAGCTGATGGTGATAAGGTATCCGTAACGGTTATGGCGGAGGAGCTATCAAAATCTCAAGCAAATGAAATTATTTATTTGGTAAGAACAGAGATGGAAGGCGCAAATGACGTCCAAGTAAAATTCAGTGCAAATAATAACTATTAAAAGATAAAGAAAAAGATGAAGATTCTGTTTATTTAAAAACATTGTTATATATCAGCGTAATGAAAAGGCTTTCGTTTAGTAAAGGAAAGCCTTTTATTTTGTGCATATTTACTTAATTTTCATTAAACTATTTCAAATTGTTTCAAATAAATATAAAATAGTGCTTGTAGTAGATTTTATTTCATAAGGAGAGTTAGAAATGTTCAAAATTCAAGAAATTCGTGAAATCATTAAATTGGTAGATTCTTCTTCAATTGACGAGTTCGTTTATGAAGTAGATGGCGCAAAAGTTAAGTTAAAAAAGAATGGTGTTGTTGTTACTGAAACTGTAGCACCTAAAAAAGAAGTAGCAGCACCTGTTGTACAACAATCTGCACCAGCAGCACCTGTTGCACCAGTGGCAGCGCCAGCAAAAGCTGAAGAAGCACCAGCTACAGCTGCAGCGCCAGCAAATAACGACCCATCGTTACATAAAATTGTGTCGCCGATGGTTGGTACTTTTTATCAGTCTCCAAGCCCAGATTTACCAGCTTACGTTAAAGTGGGGGACAAAGTTGGTAATGAAACAATTGTATGTATCGTGGAAGCTATGAAACTATTCAACGAAATTGAAGCAGAAGTTCAAGGGGAAATCGTTGAAGTACTTGTTAAAGACGGTGAATTAGTAGAATACGGTCAACCATTATTCCTTGTAAAAGCTGAGTAAGGAGTGCAAACCATGAAAAAAGTATTAATTGCAAACCGCGGCGAAATCGCTGTGCGTATCATTCGCGCTTGTAAAGAGTTAGGTATTCAATCTGTTGCCGTATTCTCAGAAGCAGACGCAGACGCATTACATGTGAAATTAGCAGACGAAGCATACTGCATCGGGCCAAAGCTATCAAAAGATTCATATCTTAGCTTCCCGGCTTTACTTAGCGTAGCAGAAAAAACTGGTGCAGACGGTATCCACCCAGGTTACGGTTTCGTATCTGAAAACGCTGACTTCGCTGAGGCTTGTGAAAACGCAGGCATTAAGTTCATTGGACCTTCATCTGATTCTATTAAAATTATGGGTATTAAAGACGTTGCACGTACAACAATGGAAGCAGCAGGTGTTCCGCTTGTTCCGGGTACTGGTATTGTTCCAGATATCGAAACAGGTAAAGAATGGGCTGCAAAAATTGGTTATCCAGTGATCATCAAAGCAACTGCTGGTGGTGGCGGTAAAGGTATCCGTGTAGCTCGTACAGAAGAAGACCTTGTAAAAGGCATTGAAATTACGCAAAAAGAGGCTGCTGCAGCATTCGGTAACCCGGGCGTATATTTAGAAAAATTCATCGAGTACTTCCGTCACTGTGAGATCCAAGTATTAGCGGATGGCCATGGTAACGTTGTACATTTAGGTGAACGTGACTGTACAGTTCAACGCCGTATGCAGAAATTAGTAGAGGAAGCTCCATCTCCAGCGCTATCTTCTGAGCGCCGTGCTGAAATGGGTGCAGCTGCTGTTAAAGCTGCAGAAGCTTGTAACTATGAAGGTGCTGGAACAATCGAGTTTATTTATGACTATCGAGAAGATAAATTCTACTTCATGGAAATGAATACTCGTATCCAAGTAGAACACCCAGTAACTGAAATGATTTCTGGTGTAGATCTTGTACAACAACAATTAAAAATTGCATCTGGTGAAAAACTTCCTTTCACTCAAGATGATATTAAATTAAACGGATGGGCTATTGAATGCCGTATTAACGCAGAAAATGCTTATAAAAACTTCATGCCATCAGCGGGTACTGTAGATACTTACGTAACTCCAGGTGGCTATGGTGTACGTATTGACTCTGCTGTTTACGCAGGCTATACAATCCCTCCATACTATGATTCAATGGTTGCTAAACTAATTGTTCATGCCAATACACGTGAAGAAGCGATTGCGAAAATGAATCGTGCGCTTAGCGAATTTGAAGTATCTGGTCCTGGTATCAATACAACAATTCCATTCCACCAAGCATTGATGAACAATGACGTTTTCAAATCTGCGCAATTCAATACGAAGTTCCTAGAAGAGAATGATGTTTTGGGGACAAGCAAGTAAGACGTATTCGTTAACAACGGAATAGAATGCGGAATAGAACGCTAACGTCTATTTCTTATACCTTCTGACTTTTATTAGTCAGGAGGTTTTTTGTTTGTCTAAAATTAATCAGCGTTCAGGCTTATTTGATTTAAAAGATATGAAAGGTGAAATTACTCTTAATTTTGACGCTCAGCTATCGCAATTAAAGATCCATTGCCAAGAGTTAAACGCTCAACTAGTAGAGTCATATACAATGCTGATCTTTCGCCAACAGAATCGGCAAATATTCGCTAGAGCTTGCGCCAACAAGCGACTAGTATCATAATCGTAGCGCCAACTGCGATTATAAAACGGTTACTTTGCAGAGTAGCCGTTTTTCTTTATCTCCTTATCAAAAGTTCTCGTCGGGTTTCGGAAGAGTAAAGCATAGCGCCTTCATTTCACCTCTATAGCCGTTGCTAAAAACGGTTTTAAATCATAAGTTGGTGTAATTACCATCTAAAGCGTTTTGACGCTAAACCAAACGGAATTATAAGGAGGATTGAACGAAGTGAACATCACAATAGGCATCTTAGATATTCAACGGAAGATACTCGAGCAGACTGGACGTAAAACTGATGTATATTACAGCGAAGGTCAAGGCGCTTTGTACGTATTCATGGGAGACGCCTTAACGGTGCAGAACGTTATTTATGCAGTGTCTGAAATGGAATTAATAATGAACGCAATTTAATGAGGAGGAATAAATTTTTCCTAAAAGTTGTCCCAAAATCTATCGTTTTAGTGTGCAGTATATAGTAGAACGAAAATTTTATAAAAAGCGATATCGATTTCTAATTTTACTCCCCTATGTATTGTAAAGGAAGAAATTTTCCGAAACATGTCCGAAACTGGTTTTTCGTTCGGGTATACAAAGTAGGAGGCAAATTTTTTACCGGAAGTGTTAACGAAATTAAATTTTACCGAGGAGTATGTAGTATGAGGCAATTCCGTCGAGCAATCGGCGTTCACGTATAACAAAATAATAACCAAAAGGAGACGATACTATATTATCGAGGGAGACATTATGAAAGGGAGAGATGTTTTAAAACTACCATTCGATGTGAATTAGAAATGTATTTGAAAAGGTTAATTAAACAAAATGATATTATCCGAAATCACTATAAAAAACGTAATAAATATATTTTTATCAGTAAATTTGGAGACTCGTTAGACGTTGAATCTAAGCCTTGCGCAATTACAAAACGTTTGTCTTATTATTCTAGTAAATATCGACTAAAAGATATTAATCCACATGCTATTAGACGGCTTAAAGTGCGTGACCCCAAAGCCCTCGGTTCTGGCAGGCGCTTTCTGTTGTTCAGGCATTACATACAACTTTTTTATTTAGGGAAATAATGGATGTTTTTGAAGAAAGTTGTTACTATTTAACTAACGGTATAGGTTAATAAAATACGTGGAAATTATAGAGGAGATGGAATTATTGGAAGTCCGACAAATGGCAACTGCATTTCTGATTCATCAAGGAAGTGTATTAATGATGAAAAAGGAAAATAGTAAAATCTTTAATTTTGAATTTTGGGGTGGAATTGGAGGTCATATGGAATCCAATGAAATTAATTCACCAATGAAGGCTAGTTATAGGGAGATCGAAGAAGAGACAGGCTTTAAAAAAGACGAAATCAAAAACTTTAGGCTTAAATATATTCTGCTTGAAAAAAATAGCGGAGAAATACGTCAACAATATGTTTACTTCGGAGAAACAAAACATATGAACTTTATTCCATCTGAAGAAGGAGAGTTATTTTGGGTTCCTAAGAATGAATTATCAGATTTATATACCTCAAAAATTATCAATTTAACTATTGAACACTATTTGAATAATAAAAATAGTGATGACATTTTTGTTGGAACGATGATGACTAGCAATGAATTTAAATCTGAAATACAATGGTCAGCTATCAAAGAGACTGTTGGTTTTTAGTTATTTATCATCTTAATTGTGATTTGAAACTTCAAACAAAGGGGGGGACTTTAGTTTAATATTTAAGCTATTTTTTGTCCGTTTAATATGTTTAGCAACAACTTTGAGAAAACAACCGAAATAGTAATCTCATTAAAAATCACTTTGACTTCGGAAAATTTCGCTATAATTTTTTAAACGCGGGCGGTCAATCGAAAACTGCGATATTCAACGCTGTCAGAAGCATCGAGAATCGTTGAATCGGATAGTTGGCCCTCTAAAAGAGAGTGATGTTCTAGGGACAAGCAAGTAATTGTTTTCGGGGACTTAGGGAGTAGAACATCTATCAAAGCAGCTCGTAATTTTATTATCTTCTAACTTTTATTGGTTAGGAGTTTTTTTGTATAAAAATAAGTAGAGAACAGGGGTATTTGATTTAAAGTAAAAAAGCTTTTAATGGATTACTACCCTCTTTGGGGCTTTTTAGATAAGAGAGTTATAATTTTCATGATGTTTAGGTATTCGCTTCAGCGGCTGGTTACACTAGCGTCTCTTCACGTGGCAAGCACACCGTCCAGCGCTTAAAAGGGCAAAAGCACTTTTCTTAGTAAAAATTAGTGTACATATAAACATAAAAAAAATACAAACTAATTTTAACGTCGAAATTTTAGGAGGTTGCCATGGCTAATTCAAGACATTCGAAACCAGATGATAGATCCAATAACGTTGAACGAATCCGTGATATCGTTAAGAACACTGAAGAAAAACTCCATGAAGCGGAAATTAGTTTGGAATTTGCAGACCCTATGCAAAGTGAAATGATTAAAGAAAAAAATAAGCGACGTCAAAAGTCAATTGAAGGATTAAAAGAAGAAATGAAAGATGAAATGGCAGCACGTAAAAAAGGAGAAGTGTAGAACTTGACTTTCAAAAGATGGAGATTTATCCAGAGATAAATATCTATCCTTAAGGTTCAATAAGTATTAGTACAAATGTTAAACCACTAGCTTCTTTTTCACGAATGTTTTTGCATAACGTAAGAACAGGTATCAAGAAATTGTAGTACCAGACTTTTTTTGGGCTCATCACCAAAAGTTGTGGGTGACATTTGTTAAGACGTATGCCTTGTATATAAGTTGATTGGAGTGGAGACTGGGCGACTCCTTGGGGATCAGCGTCACAAATGAGACCCTGGAGCGAGCAACG
>Ga0213822_1001158_pt1 | contig 15827 bp, 16 predicted proteins | sample MC6MC0908MG_FD_179872 | JGI IMG/M metagenome (GOLD analysis project Ga0213822, IMG submission 179872) | Enriched soil aggregate microbial communities from Iowa State University, Ames, United States - MC6-MC0908-MG | ecosystem: Environmental > Terrestrial > Soil > Unclassified | place: USA: Iowa...
GGCGTACGGGAATGCGCACTTGGACCTGACGGCCCAGCAAATCGGTGACCGTGGTTTTGGCGGTGCTGTCCGGCGCGGTGCCGGAAAAAGCCAGACCGCTCAGCAGCAGGGCAACCGATCCCAGCAGCCAAGCGGTGAGCGATGAGCGTGTTCGAGACGGGAGGGGCATCGTTGAAACCTTGTCAAAGAGCGGCCCCGGCAGCGTTGCAGGCGCGGTCGGGGCCGGGGAAACTCAGAAGTCGACGGTGGCCGAAAGCAGCAAGGTGCGCGGTGCGCCTTGGGAGAACGCGCCGTAGGAGGCCACGCCGGACCAGTACTCACGGTCGAAGACGTTCTGCACCGTGGCGCGGAAGGTGGTTGGCCGGCCATCCAGCACGGTGCTGTATCGGGCGCCCGCGTCGAAACGGGTCCACGGGTCGAGTTCACGGGTGTTGGCCTGGTCGATGTACTGGCTGCCGGTGTAGATCGCACCGCCCGTGAGGGTCACACCCTGGATCCAGGGCGTGTCCCATTCGGCCCAGAGGTTGGCCTGCACTTCGGGCACGCCGACCGGCTTATTGCCGCGATTGGCCGCGGTGCCGCTTTTGGTCAGTTCGCCGTCCAGCAAGGTGACGCCACCCAGCAGGCGGGTGCCTTCGCGCAGTTCACCGAACATGTTCAGCTCGATGCCACGGTTGCGTTGTTCGCCTTGGACCGAAAACACGCCGTTGGACAGCTCGCCGCTGGGCTTCTTGACCTGGAACAGCGCCAGGGTCGAGGTAAAGGTGCCGTAGTCGACTTTGACGCCAACCTCTTGTTGGCGAGAAATATAGGGCTTGAATATTTCTCCAGAGTTGTTGGCGGTAGCGGGGGCCGTATCGCCCTTGCTGAGTCCTTCGATGTAGTTGTAATAAAACGACACGTGTTCCCAAGGCTTGATCACCGCACCGAACAACGGTGTGGTTTCGCTTTCGTCATAGGACGGCGTCGTGCGTGCGCCGGTAGTGCTGTTGTAGTTATGCGATTCGACACGTTGCTTGCGCAGTCCCAAGGTGACTTGAACGCGTTCGTCAAGGATCGACAGCGTATCGGCCAGGGCAAGGCCCGACAGTTCGGTGTCGGAGACTTTCGTGACATCCGGCGAGGCTATGGACGGTTTGTCACTTTCCACCGGATGGTAGATGTTCGAGGACAGGGGCGTTCCCGAATTGATCCCCCGCCGCAGTTCGTCGCGATAACGGCTGAGCTGCAAGGTGGCGCTGTGGCTGACCGGGCCGGTCTCGAAGCGAGTCCGGGCGCCAGCGTCGACGGTGTAGCGCTCCACTTCGAACTTGTAGTAGCCGGGCGTCGAGCGAGTGTCCCCGGCGTTGTTGAGAATCGTCGGTGTCTGGTCCGACAGCCGTGCCACATCAGACTTTCCGCCCCCGAGGTGACCAAAAACCGTCAGGCTGTCGCTCAGGTCGTACTCGCCGCTGAGCAAGGCGGACTTGTCCCGTGTCTTCGACCAGCCCCATTCCTGGGTGACGTTGCTGCGCCCGTTGGCCGCCGAGGGCACCTCGACGCCGCTGGCGATCTGGAACGGCCGGGAAGGGGCGTCCCATTGTTCTTCCTGGCTGATCAGATCCAGGCTGGTCCTGAGTCGGTCGCCCTGGTAGTCAAGGGAAATCGAGCCGATGCCCACATCTCGGGACTGTTTGTCGATTGCCGTGTCGCCGCCTTGCAGGCTGCCGTTGACCCGCACGCCGAAGCGCCGCTCCTCGCCGAAACGACGGCTGATATCGACATGCCCGCCCGCTTGCGAGTCCATGGCGTAGTTGGCGGTCACGCGGGTCAAGTCTTCGTCCAGCGAGCGCTTGGGCACGATGTTGATGACACCGCCCACACCGCTGTTGGGCGACATGCCGTAGAGCAGGGCGGCCGGGCCCTTGATCACTTCAATACGTTCGGCGTACTCGGTGAACACCCGATAGTTGGGGGCCACGCCATACACACCGTCGAACGCCAGCTCTCCCAGGTTGCCTTCCCCCACGGGAAAGCCGCGAATGAAAAACGAGTCGACGATGCCGCCGGTCTGGCCGGTGGAGCGCACCGAAGAGTCACGCTCCAGCACATCGGCGGCGGTCACGGCTTGTTGGTCTTTCATCAGGGCCGAGGTGTAGTTGCTCACGCTGAACGGGGTGTCCATCAGGTCCTTGTTGCCCAGCAGGCCCACCCGGCCGCCACGGGCGACCTGACCGCCACTGTAGGCGGGCGGCAAATCCCCGGGACGGGCTTCGGTGGTGCTGATGGTGGTCTCCGAGAGGGTCAATTCGCCGTTGGTGCTGCGTTTTTGCAGGGTGTAGCTGCCATCGTCGCGAGCCACCAGGTCCAGGCCGCTGCCGGCCAGTAGCCGGTTAAACGCTTCGCGTGCCGTGAACTGGCCGGAGAGGCCCGGACTGTTCAGGCCTTGGGTCAGGGACGGTTCGAACGACAAGGCGATGCCCGCTTGCACGGCGAACGCTGAAAGCGTTGGTCCCAGGGGCCCGGGCTGAATGTTGTAGGACTGGCTGGCGACGCTGTCCAGCGCCGCACCCGGTGCGGCCCAGCTGCCTGGACTAAAGGTCGAAAGGGCAACGCTGAGCATCGCGCTGCGAATCGCCAGATTCAGCTTACGATCCGAGCGCAGGGGGCGGGCAACGGGCATGGCGTAATGATCCTGTTCAGAGAGGGGTTTGTTCTCTAGCCAGCCAGGATCGAAAAAAGTATCACCCTGAGACGAATATTTTTTCCCGTACTCACGCTGGCGCCAACATGATCCAGTAATCACCCAGGCGCGAAGTGATGTTGATGGCGTAAGTCCGGGCAAGCATGTTCAGGGTGAGTCGAGTGTCGTTGAGGGGGAACGCGCCGGAAATCCGCAGATCGGCAATGGCCGGGTCGCAGCGCAGGATGCCGTTGCGATAGCGAGCCAGCTCACTGACGAAATCGGCCAGGCGCATGTTGTCAGCCATCAGCATGCCCTGGGTCCAGGCCAGCACCGATTTATCGACAGGCTTGAGCCCGTCAACGGCAAACGCGGTAAAACCGCTGCTCTGGCCGGCCTCGACGACTTTTCCAGGGATGCCCTTGAGCTGGATGCTGACGGCGCCCTCCAGCACGGCGAGGCGGGTGTGTCCGGTTTCCTCGCGAACGTTGAAGCGTGTACCGAGGGCCTGCATCCGACCTTCGCTGGTTTCCACCATGAACGGCCGGGCGATGGGGGACGGGTCCGGCGCGGTCTGCACCAGGATCTCGCCACGGCGCAACAGCAGCAGGCGTTGACGTTGATCGAAAGACACATCAATGGCGGTGTCGGTGTTCAACGTGACGTGGGTGCCGTCGGTCAAGGTCAGGTCACGACGTTCGCCCACGGGGGCGCGGTAGTCGGCGGTCCATTGCTGCCAGTCGTTGAGCTTCCAACTGCCCCAGGCCAGTGGCGCCAGCGCGAGCAAGGCCGCCAGTTTGCCCATGGCGGCACGGCGCTCGGGGTTGCTGGGACGGTCCAGCGAGGGCATGGCCAGGGTGGGCGGCAGGCCTTGCAGTTTGCTCAGCAGCAATTCGGCTCGCGCCCAGGCTTGCTGGTGTGCCGGGCTGCTGTTGCGCCAGCGTTCCCATGCCTGGCGCTCGGCGTCGTTGACACTGCCTTCGCTCAGGCGCATCAGCCAGTCGGCTGCTTCGTTGAGGATGGACGGATCGAGGGTATGGCGATCGTGAGGGCTCATTCAGTCCACCAGCATCAGGCAGTGCAGGAACGCCTGCTTCATGTAGCGCTTGACCGTGATCAGCGAAACCCCCAACTGGTTGGCGATGTCGGCGTATTTCAGGCCGCTGATTTGCGATAACAGAAATGCCCGTTTGACCGGCCCGGGGAGGGTGTCGAGCATGGCGTCGATTTCATGCAGGGTTTCCAGTACCAACAGACGCCGTTCCGGCGAGGGCACTTCGGGTTCGGGCAATAACGCCAGCGCCTGGAGATAAGCGCGCTCCAGGGCCTTGCGCTGGAACCAGTTGACCAGGATCCCGCCGGCGACACAGCTGAGGTACGCCCGCGGTTCTTCGATGATTGCGACCTTCGAGGCGAGAATGCGGATGAAGGTGTCATGGGCCAGGTCTGCAGCATCCAGCGCATTGCCCAGTTTCCGATAGAGTCGGGCGTACAACCAGCCATGGTGCCCGCTGTAGAGGTCTGCGACGGTGCGCAGGTGACAATCGTTGGTCGCTGACCCTGGATCGCTCATGGCTGTTTGTATTTTTTTGAGAGTGAGAAGTATTCCCAATGGTAGTGGACGCGCTCACTGCCGCGCAAGGTCGATCTTGGCCATGATCATGCATTCAGCTGAGGGCAAACCTCTTGGCGAGGTTATTCGCTTGCCCGATCCGGCATCCCCGGCGGCCGGTAGCGCAGCCACATCAAGGGCATCAGCACCAGGCCATAGGCGACGCTGACGTAAAGGTACGTGTATTGAAGACCGTAGACCTGGCTGAGCAATGCGCCCAGGGATATGCCGATAATGGACGCCGTCTGCGAAACACCTTGTGCCAGCCCGAGCATCTGGCCCTGGCGTGTGTTGTCGGTACTTTTGGAAATGACTGCGGTCAGCACCGGGGTGGTTGCGCCCAAGAGCAAGCCCCAGACGAAATAGACCAGGGCGAAGACCAGCGGCTGGCGGGTCAGGCCGGCGAGGGCGGTCAGGGCCATGCACGCGATCACGACTCCGGTGATCGCGTGCAGTGTTTGCGTCGGGTTGCGCTGTTCGAAATAGCGCGACCAGGCCGTGGCGCACAGGATGAAGCCCAGGGCCAGCAGCCCGTAGCAAAGCCCGACCATGGCGTTGCTGACGTCGAAGGTCGAGCTCACATACAGCGAAAACGAGGTTTGCGGCAGCATCCTCGCCAGCAGCAGAAGACCCATGATACCCAGCAAGGATAACGTCGCCGGGTTATACAGCCCTGGGCGCGAGGGGTTGGAGCGGTTGCTGGCGGCCACCCCCTTCCTGACGGGCGCCACGTTGGGGAGGCTCAGGGCCGCAATCACGGTACAGAGCGCGCACAAGCCGGAGGCCACGATGTTGATCCAGAAAAACGTCGTATGATCCAGGATCAACCCACCCACCACCGCTCCCAGCAATGAGCCGACATTCGTGGAAATCTGCAGGATGGCAAACAGCCGGGCCCGCCGAGAGGGTTCCTCGATGCTGACGCCATAGGCCTGGGCCGGGGCGATATAACCGGCGAATGCACCTTGCAGGAAGCGCAGCACCAGGATGACCCAGATGTCGTTGCACAGCGCCAGCCCGAGCTGGGTCAGGGACAAGCCTGCGAGCGCGCGGATCATCATCAGTTTGTGGCCGTAGCGATCGCCTATCCGCCCCCAGAACGCGCTGGTGAGGATGATGCCCAGCATCGGCCCCACGTACACCGCCGTGCTGGCGAAGCTGAACACTGCGTCATTGCCGGTCAGTTGTCGCAGGTGAACGGGCCAGAACGGCCCGCTCATCTCCATCGCGCCCATGGAAACCAGTTGGATCGCAAACAACAGGTAGATCAGCAAGCGGACGCTCGAACCCTGGGGGATACCGGCACGGGGCATGGACAGACTCGAAGAGGCGACTAAGGCCGTGTCTTATCCGACAGTGCGTCGATCTGGGCAAGAAAAAAATGCAGCGGGCTTCTCCGGGCACAATGCTGTTTTGCGCTAGACCATAGATGAACCCGAGGCGAGGGCGCTTGCTCCTGCGGAGCTGCGCAATAACCCTGAAGCAGACATCTCTGAATGTCGGCTTCAGGTCGATCAAGGGACAATTTTTTTTGAAATCAAGGGGTTGTCAGCCTAGGCAAATGAGTACATAATTGCGCCCATCGAACGCGCTGAGACGTAAAAAATCTCAATGTTTTCAAGGGGATAGCGCTTACAAAGTGTTCTTTTCCTGATCAGGTTTGTACGCGGTTGGTGTGGCTGCATTGCATCAAGCGTCTTGAGGCCGAATAGCAAAATGGTTATGCAGTGGATTGCAAATCCACCTACGCCGGTTCGATTCCGACTTCGGCCTCCACTTTAAAATAGCTCCGTAGATCTTTGATTTACGGAGCTTTTTTATTTACGAAGCAGTGAAGGGTTTTGTCTTGAAAAGGACCGAAGCCTCCTTGCTTCGGCCGGGAGGGATGTATATATTCCTCCCTCTGCTGCACCCGGCTGGATCCTGGCAAATCCGACGTTTGCCCGTTTCCAAACGGCTTGACCGCGCTACCGCCCGAATGGCGAAACTGGTAGACGCATGGGACTTAAAATCCCCCGCTCGTAAGGGCGTGCCGGTTCGATTCCGGCTTCGGGCACCATCTAAAAAACAAGGGTTTGCGAGCGAAAGCTAATGCAAACCCTTGTTTGTTTCTGGCCCGCAATTACTTCGTAGGCGATACCTTTTTTCTATCCGGTTTCGGATGTCCTGTTCGGTCATTACGACTGGTGGGAAGGGGTCATAGTTGATTTCCAGCCAGGCTCCGCCCTCTGGATCAGGTGGCGTGATTTGTGTTTGTAGGCTATTCCTTGAAAGTCCGGCATGGAGCCGGTCCAGGGAGTAAGTTATGCCCAATAAGCATTATGTGTTTTGGCCGTTTACGTCCGATTCGTATACAAATATGGGAGGGGAAAAATCTGGCGCAGGTCGACAGCTTCGGGAGTTCAGACGGCCAAATAATAAAGGTAATGTTTCGTACGTTCGGTATGGCTCAAAAAAACATGCAGGTTGTTTGGCAAAGTGTAATGCTCCGGACAAGTCACTTTATGTGACGGGGCATGGTGCTGTAGGGGCTCAGGTTATATCAAACACCCCGGATGGGTCGGATGATGTTGTTCATGCGCTTGTCGTTGTTATGCGCCTGATAGAATATGGGCTTAAGAATACAAGTTGCTGTAAGTTGAAGTTGTTTTCTTGTTACAGTGGTGTTGACGGTGCTGGAGGCTTCAGCTTCGCGAAAGCAGTGCATTTGTGTTTGCGTCGTCTTGGCTATAATAATATTGAGGTCTACGGGTACAGTGCTGCGATTGGAACTTATGTGGGCGATCATACGATTTTCATTGGGGTCCATCCTGATCTTCCTCAATTTGGCTCCGGAATGTGGAAAAAAGCCTCGGTAGTTAGAGCTAAAATTGATGAGGGCTATCTTAATGATTTGGAGGAATGAAGATAGCTTGCGATAATTATTCGCTGGAAGTTGGGTTTTCGCAAAGTCAGCGTGCCGCTTAACCATGGAGAGGTATTAAGTGAAAACAATCGCAATGATGAGCCTGGTGGTCTTGATGACTGGCAATGGTGCACATGCAGCGCAAGTGACATCGCCGGATGGGAAAACGTTAGCCGTAAACTTTGGCGAACCGACGTTCAAGCAGGTCCTGCATTATCGGAAAATGTACGACAAGAAACCCTTCCCCGATGCGGAGATTTATTACTACAGCAACGGGCTGTATAAAATCATCTCCCAGGGAGAGAATCATTACGGCGTCTATGTTTTGCAGGGACAACACAGTGACGAGACGTATACGGTAAAGTTTATCTCCCTGCCTTCCGCAGACTGGGGAAATAAAACGGCTTATCACCAGCTTACGTTTATCCGCGGCGGTGCAGAAAACGTATTTATCCAGAACGCCATCGTCGATACCGGCGAGGCGATTGCTCAGCAGAACGGGACCTACACACAAGAAAAGAACACCGTGAGTAATCCGCTCAATACCGATTGGAACAAAAAGTGAACCCGTAGCGCCAGAACGGTCTGGCAGTCGCGTTTGCTGCCAACCGTTCATCACAACCGCCGCCGAAACGCCTCAAGAATCTCCCGCGTACCCCTTTTCATCTGCAACTGCGCAATGGCGTCCAGCGGATGCCAGAGGCAATCGCTGATTTCATTCTGTGGCCTGGCCGCCGTTGAGTCGCTGACCGAGGCTTCGAATACGTGGTGTTCGGTTTCACCATCATAGATTTGCATCAGGTAGAGCAGGTTTTCGACGTCCAGGCCGGTTTCTTCCGCCAGTTCTCTAATGGCAGCTCCAGCATGGGTTTCACCGCGCTCAACGGAACCGCCAGGTAATGTCCAGCGGCTGTTGGCTTTGCGAACCAGGAGAATATGGCGATTCTCCTCGCAGATGACGGTCGCTCGAATTTTCATAGCCTTGCTCGATCCGTGACTGTCATATAAATGCAATATAACTGCAATATTTGAGCCTGGCACTACCCCACGCGCTCAAATAAAGACTTTGCGCAAGCCTTATCGATACGACCACGGCGGGACGGGAATGACTGAGTTCATTCCAGGCCCATGGATGGTGCAGGCTCCTGCAATCAATTCGAGCGCCAGCGCTTCAGGTGCTACCGGTCATCGCCCCGAATGAATCAGATTCGAAAAAAAGAATCCATGTGTCATTGGGTGGATGGCCAGCCCCTGGCAGTGGGGAGAGAAAAGAAATGACCACCGTTGAAGATTTCAAAGCCAAATCCCAGGAGCTTCTGGTGGAGCTCGATGCGGCGACATCAGAGATGATGACGCTTATTTGTGTGCATCAGATGACCGGGACGGCCTGGGAAGAGGCAGTCCAGCGTCAGCACGAAGCGTATGAGCAGTGGGTGGCTTATCTGAATGAGCGGCAATAGATGTCGCGATCACCAAGACGCAAACTCTTTGAACGGTGCCCGAGCGGCTGTGCCTAATCCTTAGACCGACAAGAGGATAAGGCCATGTCTGAATTAGCCAGCTATTTCTGGATCGCTGTTGCAGTGCTTTTGCTGTTGGTGGATCTGTGGGCAATCATCAGCGTCTTTCGAAGCGACAAGTCTGCGGGAACCAAAGCGGGTTGGGCCTTGCTGCTGATTATCCTGCCCGTGCTGGGCTTGATTATCTGGGGTGTGGCCGGGCCTCGAGGGATCAAGGAAGGCCCGTCCTCACCGGAACACAGCAAGGGCTGATAACAAGGGCGTGCATGGATTGCGAGATCACTGGTTCTTCCAGCGGCCGCCGGTGGTTTCGCAGTCCTTTTGTGCTTGTTCCAAATCCTCGGCACCGTAGTAGTACCAAGTGACTTGCGCATTGTCAGGAATATTGGCGGATTCACCCGCACGGTCCTTACTGGTCGAGCGCGGATTGGCCAAGGCTTCTTGTGTCAGTCTGGCTTGGCACGTCGCCACATACCCCTCGTCGCAACGTTCCACTTTACTCTTCTGGGTGCTCACCGTGCCTTTGCTCTCATTGCTGCACGACCAGTCCAAGGTCTCGGCGGGCATGCCGTTGTATTCATAGCAGCTGTGGGATTCAATCGCCGGTACTGACTGGCTCTGGGAGCGCGTGATGACATCACAACCTTGCGCCATGACGACGGCGGGGCTGGTGCAGACGATCAACAGCAGGACTTTGGCATTCATGAGGGTTCTCCCTTTCGCGGTTCTTTACGCCGATACCTATCAATATCGAGGCGCAAAGAAAGCCCTTGTTCCATCGGCTTTCCAACCGGTAGAACTCAGGGGAGCTGTCTGTCGCAAAGCGTTAGCGGAATTTTGGCAATGGCCGCTCAACAGGCTTGAGCGAGGTCAATGCGCTCTGGATCGACGGCGCATCTTTGTCGATGTCGTTGAGCCGGTCCCGGATGCGCAGCGCCGTGGGGTGGCCGCCCTGGTGATCGACCCAGTCGGCGATTTCCTTGCAGGCCGCCGTGAGTCTGGCCTGACGCGATTCCAGTAAGGTGAGCAGCGTGGTGATGGACTCTTTTTCGGACATGTCACACCTCCATTCAGGGTTGATGAGGCAGCACTAAGCCCGCCAGATGCGGGTCATGCTGTTGTATAAGCGTAGTTGAGTTATTTCGGGTCTGTCGAAGAATCCGGCGCACGGCTGGACAACCGATGCGCCGGAACTGGGTTATTTAAGTCAGCCGGACTCCTTGATCCAGGACGGCGCGACGCTCGCTCGCCAGCGCACGTCGGTAATGCCATATTTTTCAGCCAGGGGTTTTGAAACCCGCTTGACCTTTTCCCGTCCGAATTTGGGTATGCGCCCGACACCCGCATCGCAACTGGCCCAGTGCCAAGCCTCGGAGTTATTCATCACTTCAGCGCGAATGATGAATGACTTCGGCTCGCCATGGAGCACGTAGTCGATGATGTAAAGCGATGGCCCGCCCATAAATCCTCCCTAATTAGTTCTATACGGATGGATGCGAAGCGCTGCGGAAAATTCCATCGGATTTCCAGGCGGTCAAATTCAGATCGATGCTCACGGTCAGGAACCAAACCCGGTTAACCTTCTCCAAGGTGAGCTTCAAGACCGTGGGCCAGGGATCAAAGGCAACGAAGTACGGCATTCATTTAAGGCAAAACATGAGAATCATCGCCAGGGCGCTGGCCATCGTAGCGCTTGCCACTGGGCTGTCGGGCTGCATAGGCGCTCCCGTCGAACTGACGCCGCAGACTGAGCAAAACCTGCGGGCACAACCTCCGATCCGCTTCCTGCTCACATTCGATGACGGTCCCAGCGCGGCGCGTTTCTGGAACCCCAGCCAGGAGGTCCTGGACGCTCTCTTGGACAATCCGGTGCAGCCCGGGATCAAGGCGGTCTTCTTTGTTCAAACCCGCGCGCCACGGGCCGGCGGAAGCGATATCGGCCGCTCGCTGATGCGCCGCGAGCAGCAGGAAGGGCACGTGCTGGGCTTTCATACGGCGACCCATTGGCACACCAATCACCGGTTCCTGAATCCTGATGAACTGGAGCAGTCGCTGGCCAATGGCGGCGCCGACATCGCGGCGGTCACCGGCGCGGCCCCTAGCCTGGTGAGGCCGCCGTTCTGGAGCTATGACAGACGTACCTTCGCCGCCTACCAGCGCCATGGACTGCACGTATTGCTCACCGACCTGAGCGCCAACGACGGCAAGGTATGGGGGATCACCCTCAGCCCGCGACGGCGGATGAACCTGACGCGCCAGCTCTCCGAAGTGCGCGAACTTATCGCTGCGGGGCAGTTGCCTGCGGTTGACGGGGTGATTCCGGTGGTGGTCACCTTTCACGACCTCAATCGCTATACCGCCCGCCACACTCGGGAATACCTGCAGATCCTGCTCGACGCTGCCCGGGACACGGGCGTGAGGACCGACGCCAAGCCATTCTATGATGACCGCCAGGCGTTGGAGCGAGCGGCAATGGTTCGCACGGTCAAGAACACCACCCAGGCGGTGCACTTGCCGGGTTTGTGGGATTGGCTATGGGATTCGGATTCCCACTGATGGACCTGCGGCGTCAAGGAGGGGCACGACGTTCGGTCGGCACCAGCGCGCAAACTGAGTGTAAGGTAGACGACGTAACCCCTGGCTTACCTCGAACGGAGGTCACTATGAGTACTGCGATGCTGACCAAAATGCACATCAATGGCTATGACGTGCTCAGCGTAAACAGCGGCCCGTGGCGGGTCTGCACCCAGGCCGACCGGTTGGGGTCCTTTGCTTCCCGTGAGGAAGCGCTGGCCTACGCCGCCGCATTGCCGTCCAGAAAGAACCGTGGCAGCCGGCCTGGCAATGTGAAGTAGCTCCGAGGGCACGCCCCTACAGTGGTCAGGTTCGCCACCTGATCAGGGGCGTGCCGGTTCCAGTGGAATCTCCAAGGTGAACTCTGCTCCCTGACCCGGTCCTTCGCTATGGACGTGGAGTCGGCCATTCATCTCAACCGCCGCCAAGGCGCAGCTGTGCAAGCCGAACCCATGGCCGTCCTTGCGGGTCGTGAACCCGTGGTTGAAGATGCGGGCCAGGTTATCGGGCGCGATGCCTTCGCCGCGATCCTTGACACTGAGGCGCAAGGTCGTTTCATCGATAATCCGGATCCCCAGTATCATTTCCCGCGGGTGATCGTTGACATGAGACATCGCGAACTTGGCATTGCTGATGAGATTGATCAGGATCAGCAGCAACCGGTGCTTGTCACCCATGATGGGCGGGACGTCCTGGTAATCCTTGATGACGGTGACGTGATGCCGGCTCAGCGCACCCGAGTTCATGCGTAGCGCATCTTCGAACAAGTCACTGATAGTGAGCGCTTCGATCAGCCTGGCGGCTCCGGCATAGGTTTGTTGAGTGGTGACGATTTCCTTGATGTGATCGATGCTCTTGGTCAGTTGCGCCAGTTCTTCGATCAGTAGTGCCTGTTCGGTGGCGATGGAGTCCACCAGCTCGTTGAAGTAGCGGGGCAATAATTGACCCTTTTCATCCTGGGTGATGAACTGGCCCAAGTCGTCGGCATGTTCGTTCATCATTTTTACCGCTTTGCCGAGACCCAGTGTCTTGCTGTTCTTCAACTTGCGCGTCACCAGGTCCGCTGAAATATTCACGCTGTTGAGCACATTCCCGACGTTGTGCAACACATTCGTGGCAATTTCGGCCATGCCCGCCATCCGTGCGGCGTCCACCAGTTCGCGTTCCGCCTCCTTCAGCTCGCGAGTACGCTCTTGCACACGCTCCTCGAGTCGCTCATTGGACGACTTCAGTTCGTGGTTGATCTGGTTGATGACGGAGTAGCTGCGAACCAGCCGCACCGCCAGGTAGATCATCAAGAGCGCCATGAGGCTGGCACACACGGCCAGGTAGATATGATATTGACGGTCCGTTGCGGCGGTCCTGCGCTGGGTCTCGTTCAACAGTTCATTGATGTTGTCCAGTTCCTGGGCAACGGGAATAACGCTGATGCGGTCAAGCAGGTCATTGACGACCGGTTGTTCCTCGATAATGGCTTTGACGTGCTGGGTCAGGGTGATGAAAAGGGGCCTGGAGGCCGCGGGCAACTGGTCGATGTAGTGTTCCAGCCCACTCAGTTGGCTTTGCACCTCCTTGGCTTTGTCTGAGGTGACATACAGTGCGTACTCCAGCGTCGTCAGGGTCAGTTCAAGGACATTGGAGACCGCTGCCTGACGTTGCGCAGGACTTTCGAGCGCCATTTCCTTGAGCAGGTTTTGAATGTCGTCCTCAATAATCGGCAGCGCATCCAGGGAGGTGCGTAGATTGGCGTTGTGTTGCTGGAACTGATCGACCAGCGCGGTTTTGTTCTTGACCGCATCCACATAGCCTTGCCGTCTCGACGCCCAAAGAGCTGCCAGGGGCCCGGAATTATTGAGCTGCTCCAGCTGTAGCCATCGACCGGCCGCTTCAGGTGGCGGTACCAGCGACAGGTTGTTGTTGACGCCGATCTTTTTCCTGAGGATTTTGACGTTCCAGTTGGCGTCGGATTGCTTGAGCTGGCGAATGAAGTCACGGGATTCGAAGTAGGTCGATGAATCGTATGTGTATGACTTGATCAAAAAGAATATCAACGAGCAAAAGACAATAAGCGCGACAGCCAATAAGGCCGGCCATTTATATTTTTTGATAATGGTCGTCACACTAATCTCCCGTTCAGAACGTTTGTCGAAGGAGTCGGTGAGTTCCCGAGTAGGGAGAAATGCTCAAGACGTGAGTCGAGGGAGGGGAGCGGCAATCGGCGTATCGAGGGTTGCGTTGGCTTGTTTTTACCTGGGTACACGTTGAGCTCCCTGCAAACGGTGAACGTCGTGTTCATCAGTCAGTGAGTGTAGCGCTAACGGGACGCTCGATGTCTCGGGAAGGGGGCAAGCGGGGAGGCAACGGGCGCGGCCAGGGCTGGCCGCGCCTTTGAGTTACTTGATGTCGATGAAGGGCAGGGCGCTGTTTGGCAGCACGGTGGTGGGTAGCACACCGTTCCAGCGCTCGGCCTTGGTGAGTTCCACCAGGTTCTGGTTGCTGGCCAGGGCCTGGGCGCGAGCCTTGATGGCCTCGGCCTCTGCCTTCCCGCGCAATTCGGTGGCCTGCGCATCCGCTTTGGCCTGGGCCACTTGTGAGTCAGCCTCCGCCTGGGCCTGGGTCACACGAATCTGGGCTTGAACCTGCTCGGTGGCCAGTTGTTGCTCGCGGGTCTTGACCTGCACCTCGGCCGCCATGCGCGCTTCGATGGCTTTTTCATAGGCGTCGCTGAAGTCGATGTTCTCGACCTGGACGCTGTCGATGATCACAGGCCCGGTAATGGTGGCCTTGATGGCGCTGGAAATGTCGTTGACCAGTTGCACGCGGTTCTGCACGGCGGCCACGGCGTTGAACTTGCCAAACACGTTTTCCACCTGGGTCGGCACCTGGCGGCTGATCATCCGGTCGCGGATACCTTCAAGGTCCTTGAACTGGGTGTAGACCTTCGCCACATCGGAAGGCGCGATGTGCCAGGACACGGACACTTTGAGCTCCGCGGACTGTTGGTCCTTGCTATAGGCCTGGAGGTCGTCATAAGAGGTGACCTGGCTCTGTGTGCTGATCATGCGCACCGACTCGATAAATGGCGTCTTGAATGACAACCCCGGTTCCACCACCCCGACCAGTGCACCGTTGCGCAGTAGCACACCGCGCTCGGTTTCATCGACCGTGTACCAACTGCCGAAGAAGACGCACAACAGGACGACGCCTATGATTGCCGCGACGAGAGAGCTAATGGTTTTGCTGGTCACTTTTCTTTCCTTGAGGGGCGGGGGAGGTTTTGCCATAGCGGTGTACCTATGCTGAAACCGAAGCCGGCATTCTGAATGCCAGGCCGGAAAAAGCAAATGGCGAAAACGATGTTCATTGATGTCCATTTTGCTGGTTGTGGCTGATTTTTGGCTTCACCACCTACGAACTCCTTTCACTGGCTGAAAGAACTGTAGGTTTTTGCCCGGATTTCGAATTGACGTCACCTTTCCAACGAAGGGGCCACGTTGAGACTATGCTCACCACTTCTACAGCAGTGCATTGGTTTCTATTCTCGGCCGCCAAGGAAGGAGTCTGTATGTGTTAGTTCTTCATGGCCGGCGATCCAATCCGCAGGCCGATTTCTTCAACCAGATCAAACAGTGGTCCAGACTGTCGGCTAGTGCAGGCGGAGTACTTTCGGTAAATCCCACGCACATGGAGAACAGCATGAACACTAAACCGATCCAAAAAATCGTGTGGCGCTTCGCCGGCTGCGTGGCCGGACTGGCGATGATTGCCGTCAATCCAGCCCAAGCTGCCGACGACGGCATCGCCAGCGGCCCTACCGCAAGCAATAGCATTGCCTTCAGCAACTCCTACGCGGGCAGTGATTTTCGCAAGGTGATGGTGCGCAACTGGCAGGAGATTGCGGTTCAAGCGCAAAAGGATGGCTTGATCCGCGAGGCTCCGGTGGTCAGTGCCAATAACTCGGCATCGGAACAAGCGGCCCATATCCAGGACTTGATCGTCAAGGGCGTCAACGCCATCGTCATTCTGGCGGCGTCCGACACGGCCCTCGACGGGGTGATCCGGGATGCCTGCAACGCCGGCATCGTGGTCGTCGTCATGGCCAGCCTGGTTACCGAACCCTGCGTCTATACGGTGGACTACAACTGGTCCGCCATGGGCCGCGTGGAAATGGACTATATCGCCGAGCGCCTCAAGGGGAAGGGAACGCTGCTAGAGATCCGCGGCATTGCCGGCGATGCTACTGATAAAAACATCAGCGATGGCATTCGCAAGGCCGCCGCCGATTATCCGGGCCTGAAGTTCGCCAAGACGGTGTACGGGAACTGGACGGCTTCCGTCGCACGCAAGGAGGTGGCGCTGGCGCTACCGTCGCTGCCCAGCATTGATGCCGTCGCTACTCAAGGGGGCGACGGTTATGGCGCGGCCATGGCGTTCAAGGCGGCGGGACGCCCTTTGCCGATCATCGTGATGGGCAATCGTCAGGACGAACTTGCCCTGTGGAAACAGGAACGCGATGCCAATGGCTACGAGACCGTCTCGGTCTCCGCTTCCCCG
>Ga0213822_1001159_pt1 | contig 15825 bp, 16 predicted proteins | sample MC6MC0908MG_FD_179872 | JGI IMG/M metagenome (GOLD analysis project Ga0213822, IMG submission 179872) | Enriched soil aggregate microbial communities from Iowa State University, Ames, United States - MC6-MC0908-MG | ecosystem: Environmental > Terrestrial > Soil > Unclassified | place: USA: Iowa...
CAGTCGCTCTGCTCGGCCTTTCCGTCGCTTTGCCCGGTCTTTCCGTCGCTCTGCCCGGTCTTTCCGTCGCCTTCTTTTCTATCCATCGTTCTACTCAAGCTATCCGTCGCTTCGTCCTTTCTTTCCATCGCTCTGCCCGGTCTTTCCGTCACCTTCTTTTCTATCCGTCGTTCTACTCAAGCTATCCGTCGCTTCGTCCTTTCTTTCCGTCGCTCTGCCCTTTCTTTCCATCGCTCTGCCTGGTCTTTCCGTCGCCTTCTTTTCTATCCATCGTTCTACTCAAGCTATCCGTCGCTTCGTCCTTTCTTTCCATCACTCTGCCCGGTCTTTCCGTCACCTTCTTTTCTATCCATCGTTCTGCTCGAGCTATCCGTCGCTTCGTCCTTTCTTTCCGTCACTCTGCCCGGTCTTTCCATCGCCTTCTTTTCTATCCGGCGTTCTGTTCGAGCTATCCGGCGCTTCGTCCTTTCTTTCCATCGCTCTGCCCTTTCTTTCCGTCGCTCTTTCCTTTCTTTCCGTCACCTTCTTTTCTATCCATCGTTCTACTCAAGCTATCCGTCGCCTCGTCCTTTCTTTCCGTCGTTTTGCCTTTTCTTTCCGTCGCCTTTTTTTCTATCCCTCACTCTATTCGGACTATCCATCATTCTGCTCGGCCTTTCCGTCTCTCCGGCTTTTCTAACCGTCGTTCTGCTCAGCCTTTCCATCACTTCGCCCTATCTTCCCGTCACTCTGCTCGTCTCTATCACTAAATAAAATCAAAAAAGGGAATGCACGCGAATTGTGCATTCCCTCTCATTATGTTAGAAAAATAAACTTAAGAAATAATAAATAACTCCAGCCATGACTGCAGAAATTGGCATTGTGATCACCCATGTTGTCACAATTTTTCGTGCCATGCCCCATTTAACACCTTTTACACGATGTGCTGTTCCTACCCCCATGATGGATGAAGAAATAACATGTGTTGTAGATACCGGTAAGTGAATTAATGTCGCTCCAAAAATGATAGATGCAGAAGCAAGGTCAGCTGCAACCCCATTTACTGGACGAATTTTCATGATCTTACCACCAACTGTTTTGATGATTTTATAACCACCTACTGATGTACCAAGACCCATCGCACATGCTGCTGCAAAACGTACCCAGAAAGGAATGTCGTCACCTTGATGCAAGCCTCCCGCAATTAAAGCGAGCGTTATAATCCCCATCGCCTTTTGCGCATCATTAGTACCGTGAGTAAATGATTGTAAAGCGGCTGTACCAATTTGCATCGTTCGGAAACCTTTATTCGTTCGATATAAATTCATATCCTTGAATATAACTTTAAATAAAGACATCATTAAGAAACCAGCTGCAAACGCAATTATTGGTGAGAACAGAAGCGCTTGAAGGATTTTTATAAAGCCGCTATAGTTCAAAGCATCAAAGCCTGCCGCTGCAATGGCAGCCCCTGCCACGGAACCAATCAATGTATGCGATGAACTAGACGGAATTCCAAAGTACCACGTTACTAAATTCCAAGTGATTGCTGAAAATAATGCCGCTAAAATAACGACAGAACCTGTAGTATCTCCATCAAAAGCGTTCAAGCTGTATGGGTCAACAATATCCTTTGTTAATGCTTTCGCTACCCCAACAAATGTAATAGCTCCGATGAAGTTCATAATCGCAGCCATATATACTGCTGTTCGCGGCTTCAAAGCTCTTGTTGATACAGAAGTTGCGATCGCGTTGGCTGTATCATGGAAACCGTTAATAAAATCGAACACAAGTGCGAATATAACGATTAATATTGTTATCAGTAATATCGTATCCATTTCCTACACTCCATCTTACGCGTTACGCATAATTATTGTTTCAATTGTATTTGCTACTGTTTGACAGTAGTCTGCAATATCTTCAAATTGTTCGTAAATATCTTTGAACACGATGATACGCATTGGATCTTTTTCTTGGATAAATAATTGCTTCATTGAAGAACGGAAAATTTCATCACATTCACGCTCATAATCCTTAATTTGAATCGCATGTTTACGCATTTCCACAAGCTTTCTACTATTTAATAGCTCCATTGCTTGTACCATTTCATCTGTACTTTTCGCAATATATGTTAGGAATTGACGCATTGGCTCTGTCACTTCAGTTAAATTATACATATCAAAATGAGCAATACAGCCTTCCATGCCGTCAATGACATCATCTAATTTATTGGCAAGTGCTAAAATATCCTCGCGCTCGATAGGCGTCATAAATGATTTATTCAGCATGACGATCAGCTCATGAATCAATTTATCTCCACTTTTTTCATATTGTTTCATTGTATCTGCGATCTCTTTCAGCGCATCTATATTTTGAATACGTGCATTATGTGCATAGTAAATGCCTTCATTAACATTTTTAGAAATGTTTAATAACGCCTTAAAAAATGGATCTTGCTTGTTTGAGTTGAACATAATGTTCCTCCTGTTGAAAGAATATAGTGGATTTCTGCAATCATCATAACAAAACTTTTACACAATTCTACATATTTTTAAACATAAACGAGTTGAATTTACAAAAATGTAATATAAAATTCGACACATTTATTTTTAAGTACTTTTTCAAGTTGAAAACGTTGGTAACCTAATAATAAAAATCACCATATTTTCTTTAAATATTACCGTTTTTTCTTTTATTTTTATAAAAATACTTGAAAAAACTTTTTTCTCTTCAATTTTTTCACCGTTACAAATGTTAAGGAATTGTAAACGATTTTTACATAAATATGTCGAGTCTTCATTGTTACTTATTGCCATTCGTCGTGTTATGACAAAAAAATGGCTAACATTTTTACTTGCACGTAAGGTTGACTTTAAAAAGATTGCGAAAATTTTACTCGTTCATTGGTGCTTACACCATACACCCTGTTTCACCAGCGATTTTAAAGCCTCTAACACTTGTTATGCTCTTCCTCGTTGCAGCTTATACGGTTTTCAAGAAAGTTTGGGACCATACTAATTGAACTGACGTAATTTTCAATCAATTGACAAAATTTATGTGCATGCTATAATACTTTTGGGCTTCACCGCATTGAAGCGGAGAAGTGACTGTTAGGAGGATTAGCATGTTTCGAATTGAAGCAAAAAGTAACCCTCGATTTATCGAGGCAAGCTTCATTATATTATTAATTATTGCCACGATGGCGTTCAGTATTGGGTATTTACAAGCGACACCCCATATACCTATTTTACTTGTCATTTCGCTTTTAATTGCCTATGGATTACTAAAAAAAGTTCCTTTTCGTGAGCTTGAAGCTGGTATGGTGGCAGGTGCAAGTGCTGGTCTTGGAGCTGTTTTTATTTTCTTCTTTATTGGTATTTTAATTTCAAGCTGGATTATGGGTGGCACAATCCCAACGCTTATTTACTACGGTTTCTTAACGGTTTCACCAAGCTTTTTCTTTGCCATCGTATTTTTGATTTGTAGTATCGTTGGTATTTCTGTTGGTAGTTCATTAACAACAGTTGCGACTGTGGGCGTTGCTTTTATGGGGATTGCAGGTGCAATGGACATCTCTTTAGCTATAACAGCCGGTGCGATTGTGTCCGGAGCTTTCTTTGGAGATAAGATGTCTCCGCTATCAGATACAACAAATCTTGCATCTGGTACAGTTGGCGTAGACCTTTTCGAGCATATAAAAAATATGGGTTGGACAACGATTCCAGCTTTCTTAATATCATTTGTTCTTTATGCAATATTATCGCCAACAGGAGCAGATACTTCATTTGACACAGTTGAGCAATTTAAAGAGGGATTACTGTCAACTGGGCTTGTTCATTGGTATACATTGTTACCAATTGTTGTTCTCGTTATTATGACATTTTATAAAGCACCCGCACTAATTACACTTGCAGTCGTTTCAATTATTGGTGTTGGAATTGCCTACATACACGAACCGATTGCACTGTCGAATGTATTTAAAATGCTTTTTGATGGCTATGTCTCTGATACTGGTAATAAGGAAGTAGATGCATTGCTGACACGTGGTGGTATGAACAGTATGCTATTTACAATTGCCTTAGTTTTATTAGCATTAACAATGGGTGGTCTATTATTTACGCTTGGCATTATTCAAAGTATTTTATCGAAGGTGGAAGGTTTCTTTAAAAGTGCTGGCTCTGTTATTACAGGCGCTGCCATTACAGGAATTGGTGTCAACACATTAATTGGTGAGCAATATTTATCCATCCTTCTTACTGGGGAAGCATTTAAAACACAATTTGAGAAGGTTGGACTTGCCCCTAAAAATCTATCTCGTGTCATGGAGGACGCAGGTACTGTAGTCAACCCTCTTGTTCCGTGGAGTGTTTGCGGTATTTTTATTGCTAGTGTACTAGATATACCAACAACTTCTTACCTGCCATATACCTTCTTCTGTCTACTCGGACCAATTTTAACAATCATCTTTGGTTGGAGTGGTAAAACATTAACGAAGCTTGAAAAATAAGATTGGTAGCTGATGAAAACGTCAGCTACCTTTTTTGTTGGGTATCTTTCACGTTAAACTGTAAATTAATAGTAGCCGTATTTGAAATTGAGGTGATAAATAGAAATGAGAACATGTTGTTTTAAAATGAATCTACCATTAGAAGATGCTAAAAAAAGATATTGCGATTGGATAGATGAAGAAATTGATCAAACAATACATATTGCAGAAGATGAAGATGGATGGACATATTTTGTAGACTTAGAAGGAGAAGCGTTCTTTGGTTTAACAAATGAATCTTGGATGGAACTTGCAATGGATCATTCTGTTACTTATGCATACTACGATGAGGATTTTAATGCAGAGCTACTAGTAATAGAAAATGGCAAGTTAATACGAGAATTTTCACTTTATGAAGATGAACCGGATGCTAATGTGAATTTTGGCACGTTTGAATATGAAAAAAATTCTCCAATAGAAGATTGGCATGATATAGCAACTTTTCTTGAAACGGAATTGACTATTTAATGAAGGAGCCGTTATTGCTAATGCAGGTAAACGATCAATGCGCTACCGTACATAGCCTGCTCCCTTCTATATTCCAATGTGGAATCAAAACTGATCATTTTCCGCATTTCTGTTCACCTACACTCTCTGTTATGCTCAAACAAAGGAGATGAAGAGAAATGACAACTACATGGAATGCCAATTTATATGATCAAAAGCATGACTTTGTTTCAAAATTTGGAGGAAACTTAGTGGACTTACTTGCGCCACAAGAAAATGAAGAAATTTTAGATGTTGGTTGTGGCACAGGTGATTTAGCACGTGATATTGCAGAATTTGGTGCCAATGTGCAAGGGATAGATGCTTCCCATGACATGATTATCGCTGCACAGCAAAAATATCCAGACATTCAGTTTTACACACTGGATGCTGCCGCACTTCACATAACAAATCAATTTAATGCCGTCTTCTCCAACGCTGCACTCCATTGGATGAAGCAGCAAGATCAAGTCATTCAAAATATTTACAACTCCCTTAAACAAGGTGGCCGATTCGTTGCTGAAATGGGTGGACACAGTAATATTGCTTCTATTGTATGGGCATTACAAAAAAGTATGGAAGAATTAAATCTGTCTTATATAGAGGAATATTTCCCATGGTACTTCCCTACTTTAGAAGAATACCAGTCGAAATTAGAAGATGCTGGTTTTACGGTTGAAATGATTACGTTATATGAGCGCCCAACCCCACTTCAAGGTGACGATGGGCTACGCAATTGGCTAATGATGTTCAGCCATAATATGCTCCAGCATTTATCAGAAGCTGAAAAAGAACAGATCTATGCAAAATGTGAAGAATTATTAAAGCCTGTATCTTACCAGGATAATCAATGGATTGCTGATTATTGGCGATTACGATTTGTTGCTATTAAGTGAAACTATAAAAAAATAATAAGGGAGAAGGTTACTTTCTTTAAGGTAACCTTTTTCCTTGCTATGAACGAGGTAATAAAATAACCATTACGCCAATTAAACAAATGCCTGCTCCAACCCAGTCCAAGACGTCTGGTTTTTTGCCGTCTATTCCCCAACCCCACAAAATGGAAAGGACAATAAAGACACCTCCATAGGCTGCATAAACCCTTCCAAAGGTCGGGAAGGATTGAAAAGTTGCGACAACCCCGTATAAAGCTAAGGCAATACCACCTATAATACCCCAATAAAATGGTTTACCTTCTCTTAACCACAGCCAAATTAGATAGCCGCCTCCAATTTCGCCTATTCCTGCGAGGATAAATAATAATGTTGCACTAATCATTTTTTTCACACTTTCTATATATGTTTAAAAGTAGATTTGCATTATCTGCTCTATTTTACATAAAAGCACGCTACTATTAATTAATGAAATCAAATAATTTCGCTTTTCTCCTGTGTAACGATGGGTAAGATATATAAAAGGAGGGATGCAAAATATTGAACGTTGATATCGCTATTATGTTTTACTATACTCCTCTTACTTGTAACATAATTTTAGATATGTTGCAGTCTTTAGAAGGCTTCATATTAGCTGTCTGTCTTTTATTTATACCAACTTGGTTTTACATTTTTGAAATGCTGATGATCATCTAGGAAGATATTAATTTTATTTCGCATATTATCCATATCTGCTGGAATTGTTTTTAATGTCCATACAACTGTTGAAAAAACACACATGGCTAGATATAAACTATACAAAGTCCAAAATTCATCACTTGGTTCTTCTCCATTAAAATAACCTTTTATTTGACCAATGGAAAAAGGAATGCTAATATTTCGTGTGAAAATACCGATTTTCAAAAATTCATGAATCGGATCACCCCAATCATATCTCCCAAAATCAATAATTCCTTTTAATTTCCGTTCCTGTGCAATTAAATTACTTGGGTGATAGTCATCATGCTGAAATATATTAGGGCGATTTTCCATCAACAACATATGATTATCTATAAATTGTAGGATTTTTTCATCTTGATCAATTTTTATTGGGCATGCTAGATAACCCTCCACATATTTTTTATGCTTTAAACTTTTTCGTTCATACCATGGTTCTATATGTTTAGGTGCTTGTATCTTATGAAGGTTCAAAAGCTCTTGTCCTGCTTCAAAACCTAATTGATATTGTTCTTTTTCTGTTAATACTAACAACTCAGCTTCAACATCATTCCCATCCACATAAGTGGTTACCAAATAACCGTGATCTTGAATTTTTCCAATCTCACATGCTTTTATTGCTTTATTTGTATAAGTCTCAACTGTCTTTAGTATTGCAAACTCCTTTTCTCTATCTTCAAATTGACTGATTGGAAAAAATCTTATCATATATTTTTCATCGCTATTTTTTAGAGAAATGAAATACTTTTCATCTGAAGAAAATCCCTTATTAATTTTCTTGAATTCTTTATAGTCTTTTAGCAAAGGCATTTCATTCAATAATTGTTCAATCATATATTTCCTCCTTTAGATAATATATTGATTCGAAATCAAATTTCGATGTTTAGAGACTATATAAGCAAAGGCGCTCCTTCCCCTTCAGTACAATCCCCAGTATGTAATCGTATCGGTTATACCTAAAATGATTAAAATAACGCCCGCAACCATCTGAATCACTCTCCCCATTTTCATGCTTGTCCGCATAATGAGCCTTTTTGCATCAAATAAATGAATAAGCCCCAGCATTACCAGAAGTGGCACAGAGGTTGCCACACCAAAAATTGCCGGTAAAACTAACCCGTAGGAAGATGTAGCGACTATCGGCATTAACCAAACAAAGAACAGAACAAACATCGTAGGACAAAACGCAATGGAAAAACTAGCACCCATCAGAAAGGAGCCAACTTTCCCCTCTTTTAAAACAGTCAGAATAAACGAGGGAATTCGATTCAGAAATTTTAATTTTAAAATGCCAATCAACACGAGTCCTGTGATCAGCATAATCGGACCAAGCGCTTGACGAAAAATAGGAAAATACTTAGTCATCTTCGTTTCAAAGGACTGACCGAAAAACCAAGCGAAAAAGCCGATAAAACTAAATACAACGACTTTCCCCAGTATAAAAAACATAATTTCTTGCCAATTACTTTTCATTTGAATTGCTCGATTCCCATAAAAAGTGATAGCACTCATATTCCCCGTTAACTGACAAGGTGCTAATGCCCCTATTAATCCAAGTAGAATGGCCATAATGAACGGAGAATGTTCATAGGAGTTCAAAAATATTGAAATAGGTTCACTGATAAACTGACTTATGTTCGACATCATACTATACATCTAGAAACACCTTCTATTTTAATTGTATAACTTTCCGATTGATCTAGTATAAAAGGAATATATGAATAATTGATGCAGATTTGCTTTACAATGTTGTTTGAAGAAAAACTTTGACCAAATGATGACTAAGTAAAAAAGCTCATTAAGAATTTAGACACGCTAGTCTAAAGCCGCCCCATTGTAGACGGAATGGCAAACGGCTAAGAACGCCTCAATATCCGCTGACAAATATTTTGATAAAAAATAAGTGTTCGATACAATATGGGAAAACTCCTGTACCGAATAGCTATGAAGCAATTGCTGCTGAAATTCCGCCTCGATCACACTCTTTGGTAAAAAAGCGATACCTAATCCTTGTTTGACAAAGTTTTTGATGACCTCTGTTTGATTGATATGCATGCTTTTATAGCTTGGGAAATGTTGCAATACTTGTTGTATGTCTTGCCAGTAAGGTGCGTATTCATGTGTTAAAATAATTTCCCGCTGTAAAAGAGTCCGTGCATCTGTCGCTCTTTTTGACATCGGAGCAATTAATTGAAGTGGTTCCTGTGCGAGAACGACTGCTAGAATGTCTCGAGTCGATGTCAATTTTGATAAACCGATATCTACTACGCCTGCATATACCGCTTCTCCGATTTCATTGGATTTTAACAGTTCAATCGTGATTTGAATGGAAGGTCTTTGCTGCTGAAATGTGTGAATAATTACTGGTAATGTGGAATTGGCGATTTGTGGTGCAACACCAATTGTTAACTGAGACGTATACCCATCCATAAAGGACGCCGTATTTTGTAATCCTTCATCAATTGTTGCAATCATTTTCTCTGCTTGTAGTAAAAAATGGGCACCAATACGATTTAATTTCACCTGCTTACCCTGTCTGTCAAAAAGTGTTGTTTGAAGTTCTTTTTCTAGATGCTGCATATGCTTCGATACTGTCGATTGCGTAATAAAACGTTGTTCTGCCGTCTCACGAAAATTCTCTGTTTTCGCAGCAACAATAAAAGTTCGTAACCATTCTGTTTCCATAAATAGGCCTCTCTAGTTTTTCATTCATTATATCGAAATCTATTTACATCTTGAAACCTTTTTATGTCTTTTTTCAACAAAGCATTAACCGTCCGTTTGTCGATTTATTTTATTAATATCAGAAAATCTAAGCAAAAAAGTAGTTAAAGCTCTACATTTACTTGTATCTTCAACTACTTTTTTATCTTATCTCATCGTCTAAAACGTTTAGTGAACAGCTTCACTCTATGGAAGAAGTGAACGGTGTTACTGCTGGTACTTGTGTGGATTCTCCTCTTCTTGCAAGTCTGTTAGAATAATAACATTTGGATGTTTCGATAAAACACTTGCTGGTACATTTTCTGTATATTCAGACATAAGCACACGTTCTAATACATCACGTTTAGCTTCTCCGACAGCGATTAACAAAATACACTTTGCGCGCATAATGGATTGAATCCCCATCGTCAATGCTTGGGTTGGAACTTCATCGATTGATTCAAAGAAGCGTGCATTTGCTTGGCGAGTTGATTGTGCAAGCGTCACAAGATGTGTGAAAGAATCAAATGACGTACCTGGTTCATTGAAACCGATATGACCGTTTTGTCCGATGCCAAGCAATTGGAAATCTAATGTATGCTGCTGTAATAAAGATTCATAGCGTGCCGCTTCCTCTGCTGGATGATCAGCTAAACCATTCGGTAAATAGGATTCTTTAAATGGTTTATGACGAAATAAATGTTGATCCATATAACATGCATAGCTTTGTTCATGTTTAGCACATAGTCCAACATATTCGTCTAAATTAAAGCTAATACAATTGGAAAAATCAACATCGATTTCACGGATTTTAGCATACAGTGGTTCCATCGTACCACCTGTAGCTAGACCGAACGTTGTAGCACCGCTTTGTTTAGCTTTTACTATAATATCTACTGCACGAGTGTATACATCTTCTTTTGAAGAAAAACGTTCCAATTTCAATTCCTTATTCCCCCTCTTTTAGGCTGTTTGCTATTTATTAATCGAAATAATATTAGTAGAACCTGCTCGTTGGAAACCTGATTTATTAAGTGTTACTTCTTGTCCAACTAAACTTGTGAAAACAACTGGTGTAATGGTAGAAGGCACTTTGTCTTTAATAGTCTCTAAGTCTACTATTAATAACGGATCGCCGCATTGAATGACTTGACCATCTGTAACCAACGTTTCAAATCCTTCACCATCTAAGTTGACAGTATCTAAACCGACATGAATTAATATTTCTACACCTGTTTCAGATTTTAACCCTATCGCATGCTTTGTTGGGAAAATCATCACTACTTGTCCATCAAACGGTGCATGAACTGTACCATCTTTCGGATGAATACCAAAACCGGGGCCCATCATTCCTGATGAAAAGGCTTCATCGGGCACTTCAGATAACGGAATTAAATCACCTGTCATCGGCATTTCAAAATCATCTGGAGAAATTGTTGCTTCTGTCTCTCCTATAACAGACACACCTTTCTGTAAAGACACATTCGCAGGAGCGGGATTACCTTTTTTCAGGCGATCTTTCATAGCTTCTGCTAAAAACTCTACGGATGTACCGACAATAACTTGTACATTCGTCTTACTAATACGCATTACACCACGTGCACCCGTTTGCTTTAAAGATTTTTCATCCACCTGCCCCGCATCAATTACTGTCATTCTTAGACGTGTTGTGCAGTAATCAACTTGTTTGATATTATCTAGTCCACCTAGTGCTTCAATTGTTTTATAAGCACGTAAATCTAAATCATTAGCTATAGCTGAATCAATTTCCGCCCCTTCTTCCTCTTCGTCTTCACGACCAGGTGTTTTTAAATCTAATTTCTTGATTAAGAAATAAAAAATGACAAAGTAAATAGCCCCAAAACCTAATCCCAATGGAATTAATAGCCATGGTCTATCAGCTAATCCAAAGTTTAAAAGATAGTCAATTAAGCCTGCCGAAAAACCGAAACCATCACGGAATCCGACAATATATGAAACGGCAAGTGAAATACCTGTTAATACTGCATGGATCGCGTAAAGTATTGGTGATAAGAACATAAATGTAAATTCAATAGGTTCTGTTACACCCGTTAAGAATGCTGTTAAAGCGATGGAAACGAACATACCACCAACTGCTGCCCGTTTGTCCTTTTTCGCGGCAAAGTACATAGCAAGACAAGCAGCTGGTAAACCAAACATCATGATTGGGAAGAAACCAGCTTGGAAATGGCCTGCTGACGGGTCACCTGCTAAGAAGCGATTGATATCCCCTTTTATAAGTTCGCCAGCAGCATTTGTAAATTCCCCAAAGTCAAACCATATCACTGTATTCACAACATGATGTAGACCGACTGGAATTAATAGTCTATTTAAGAAACCATACATTCCAACTCCAAGCGATCCTGCACCGATTAACCAGTTCCCTACTGCATCGATACCCCCTTGAATCGGTCCCCATACTATAGCTAAAATACTAGCTAAAACCGCCATTGTAATGGATGTTATTATTGGCACAAAACGCCGTCCTCCGAAGAATGATAGCCATTCTGGAAATTTAACATTATAGAATTTGTTATATAGTAAACCTGCAGTAATACCTCCAATAATACCGCCAAATACACCCATATTTAAGTCTTCATTAACGGCCCCTAATACTGCGACTAATACAAGATGTGCAATGGCACCTGCTAACGCAGCACCACCGCTATTATCATGTGCTAGGCCCATTGCAATACCAATTGCAAAAATAATAGCTAGATTTCCTAAAATAGCATTGCCTGAAGCCGCCATAATACTCGCAATATACTGGACTATGTCATTTGGAACTGCCCCAAGCATATCACCAGAGCCTAAACGTAATAGTAATGCAGCTGCCGGTAACGTAGCGATTGGAAACATTAACGACTTACCGATTTTTTGTAAGAAAGCTAACATTTTTATGCCTCCCTCTTTTGGTCTAGTTGTCTATACCAATTTATTTACTGTCTATTATAATCTTCATCCTGCGAAAAATAAATGTTTTTCTGAATTTTCAATTTCTATTACTTATGCAATTCATCTTGTAAACGTCGATAGAATCTACTTCTAGTGCCTTTTCGGTATTTTTTTATGGTGACGGATAAATATGCCTCTCTTGTTTTCAGTTATGAAGACGAAACTTTTTTACATCTTGAAACCTTTTCCAAAAATTTTCGTATGTATAATTATTAAAGTTAATAGGAGGAATACAAATGTCTTTTTTTAACAAAGCACTTGCAAGTATTGGGATTGGCTCGGCAACAGTCGATACAATGCTAGAAAAGTCTACATACCAGGCGGGAGAAGTTATGCGTGGTGAAATCGTTGTGCAAGGTGGGAATGTTGAGCAGCAAGTCGATACCATTTTTTTATCGGTGAATACTACTTATATTCGAGAATCTAATGACCATAAATATACGGAAGTCGTAGCGCTACAAAAAGTTAAAGTAACGGAGCCATTTGTGATTGCTGCTGGTGAAAAGAAAGTAATTCCCTTTTCTTTAACATTGCCATTCGAAACACCTATTACAGCGGGCAAAACACAAGTATGGATTCAAACAGGGCTTGATATTAAAAACGCAGTAGACCCTCATGATAAAGATTATATTCGTGTCCAGCCTACAGAGCTTGCAGCACATATTCTCGATGCCATTAATGGACTTGGATTCCGTTTACGCGAGGCTGAATGTGAGCAGGCGCCAGCTCGATTCCGTGGATACTATCCATTCATCCAAGAGTTTGAATATGTGCCAACTGGGCAATTTAGAGGACATTTAGATGAGCTTGAAATCGTCTTTTTATCTCAAACTAATCATTCAGTAGAATTACTCATGCAAATTGATCGAAAAGTAAAAGGTATTGGTAGCTTCTTCTCTGAAGCTTTAGATATGGACGAAAGCAATGTTAGAACAACGATTACGATACAGGACTTACCAACTATTCAAGCAAAGCTACAGCAAATTATCTCTAAACATTTGTAGCCCTTGATGAATCTAAGAATTAGAAAAACACGGTATGAAAGTCGATTTCATACCGTGTCTTTTTTATGCTGTCACATCACGTTTCATGAATGACATATAGCTTATTGCTAAGAATAAAACTGCATAGATCGCGAGAATTGTAAGAGAGAATGGCATTGTGATACCTTCTATCATTAAATTACCACTTTCATACTGTGTTAAATTTGAATGTGTTAGCCAAATATATTTAACTATTTCATATTTGCTTAAGAACATCACAATCATTCCGCCCATAAAAGATAAGAACATCGTTAAACCAATCGCTAAAGAGCTTGAACGGAAAACTGAGCCCACTAAGAAAGCAAACAATGTCGACATCACAAAATCTCCGCCAGAAAGTAAATAGTGATAGGCCAAATCATTCCATACCGCTTTTTCAACTACCTGACCATTGACCATCTCTAACTCAACACCCGATGCACCACCAAATAATATGAACCCTACTAGAGCGCTGACTACTAAATTGACAGCAATCAAAAAGAGCCCAAATACGAAAGTTGTCAGTAATTTTGAAGTTAATATTTTTGCCCGTGACATAGGACGTGTTAACAACATTTTAATCGTGCCTGTTGAGAATTCACTTGATACGATACTCGCTGCTAAAATTACAGTGAACAATGTTACTAAAGATAGCATATTACTTGCAAATGACATAAAGCTTGCTACGCTTCCCTCTGATTGAGAAGGCACGTCATTTGCTAATCGATACTCAGAAATAGCAATTTGCTCTTCAAAGTATTTTTTATCTTCTTCTGAAACATCGTCACCCTTCAACATGTCTTTATAACTATTAATGACCTGTTGTTCATTTTCCTGCCACGTTATATCCTCTGCAGTCTTTGTTTCATAGTATTTCATCATAATACCAGGACCAACAATAGCGAGAATTAATAGCGCGACCATTGCCCAAGTTCCTTTTTTATGCCACAATTTCATCCATTCATTTTGAATTAGCTTTAGCAATTTGGCCACCTCCTGTCATTTCTAAGAATTGATCCTCTAACGTTTTTTGATGTGGTTGTACGGCGAATAATTGGATTTCTGCGTTAACAAATTGCGTAATAAGCTTCGGTATATCTTCTTTCTTTATTTCCACTACGAAACCATTATTTTCTACAGTAAAGTTATAATCGAACTTTTGCAGATGAATGGCTACATCATCTTTTGGTGCAGCTTCAATATAATAAAATGAAGAAGTTTCAATGTTGATATCACGAATATCGATGAGTTTACCATTTTGTATAACCGCTACTCGATCACACATTAATTCAATTTCGGATAATAAATGGCTAGAAACAAAAACCGATACGCCATCCTCAGCCGCAATTTTACGCAAATACATACGAAACTCACGAATGCCCGCTGGATCTAAACCATTTGTTGGTTCATCTAAAATTAAAAATTTTGGTCGATGAAGTAGTGCCTGAGCGAGTCCTAAACGCTGACGCATCCCAAGTGAATAAGTCGATACCTTTTCATGAATGCGTTTCTCTAGGCCGACCTGTCTAACCACCTCTTCAATACGCTCTTTTGTAACGTTTTTATGCATACGCGCAAAATGCAGTAAGTTTTTATAGCCCGTCATAAATTTATACATTTCTGGATTTTCTACAATTACGCCGACCTTACTAATCGCTTCTTCATAATTCTCCTGTAAGGAAAGACCATCAATAATGACTGTTCCCTCTGTTGGATGCATAAGCCCCGTCATCATACGAATAGTCGTCGTTTTCCCCGCGCCATTTGGTCCTAAAAATCCAGTGATTTGACCTGGATATAAATCGATATTCAGTTGCTGAATTAATTGCTTACCACGAATGGTTTTTGATAAATTTTGCAATTGAACTATTGGTTGTGTTGTCATTAATCTCATCCTTTCTTATAATACGTCTTCATCCATTGCACAGCATCTTTATTCGTAACATCTCGAATCGTCTCTACTTCCTCATGTGCAATAATCGAACCATTTTGCAATAAAATGATTTGATCTAAAATAGGTTCTACCTCATATAATTCATGCGTTGATAACAGTATTGTTTGGTTTTCAATATCTGTAAATTGAATTAACCCTTTAATAAGCTGTTCACGAACAATTGGATCTAAACCAGAAAATGGCTCATCCATTAAATAAAAGGGTACTTCTCGCCCAAGAGTTGCGGCCATTTTCATTCGACCACGGTTCCCCTTTGATAATTGTCCTAGCTTCATATTTTTATCAACGTTTAAAAACTCTGCAACAATACATGCCTTATCATATGAAAAATCTTCGAATTGAGAAGCATAGTGCTGAAAAAGCTGCTCACCTGTGTAAAAATCAAAAAATAAATCAATATCTGGTAAATAAGCAATCTGATCAGCACTTCTGCGTGTTACAGGCGTTCCATTTAGCAAGACCTCACCACTAGATGGACGTAATAAGCCCGCCAATACTTTTAAAAGTGTCGACTTGCCACTGCCATTTTCTCCAACAAGCCCAATGATT
>Ga0213822_1001160_pt1 | contig 15819 bp, 11 predicted proteins | sample MC6MC0908MG_FD_179872 | JGI IMG/M metagenome (GOLD analysis project Ga0213822, IMG submission 179872) | Enriched soil aggregate microbial communities from Iowa State University, Ames, United States - MC6-MC0908-MG | ecosystem: Environmental > Terrestrial > Soil > Unclassified | place: USA: Iowa...
AAAGGGAATTCATGAAGATATTTTGCATCTGCAGGATTTACTTTCCGTCTGGTTTGATATTAAGAAAATTGAAACGGGAACAATGTCTTTAAATAAAGGATACTTTCCAGTTCATCACCTTATTTCCCATACTCTGGACCAGATTCCTCTCGGAATTCTCGAAAGTAATAAAATCCAATATATAGAAAACCATGATGTGTCCATACCATCCATCCTTTATGGCGATAAAAAACGGCTTCAACAGGTATTACTCAATTTAATTATGAACGGAATTGTTCACAATGATTCACCTAAAAAAATGGTGGAGATCACAATTAGTTCTGATCGACAATTTGTATATATTCATGTTAAAGATAATGGAATTGGTATATCAGAGAAACATCGAAAAAAAATATTTGATCGTTTTTTTAGGGTCGACAATACTCCACAACGGAAAACAGGTGGAACGGGTCTCGGACTATCCATTTGCATTGGATTAATGAGAGAGCATGAAGGTGACATATTAGTCGAGAGTAAACCTGGAGAGGGAAGTATTTTTACGATGAAGCTTCCAATTATTTCGAAAGGGGCAGGTGATCAATATGAGTCATAGTATTGCAATCTTAGACGATGAGCCAAAAATCGTCAGGTTTATTAAAGCAAATTTACTCTCTTTAGGATATAAAGTAGTAACTTTCTCGGATGGTGAACAGTTTCTAAATAACTTTGATATGCATGAGCTTGATCTAGTGCTTTTAGATGTTATGATGCCAAATATGGATGGGTTTACCGTTTTAGAGAGACTGAGGAAATTTTCGAACGTACCAGTTATTATTCTTACTGCTCGGAGCAATTCGAATGATTTGATCGAGGGCTTTGAGCTTGGGGCGGATGATTATTTAACAAAACCATTTTCCCTTGAAGAATTATTTGCCAGAGTAAAAGCAGTTTTACGTCGAACGGCTCATTTAGATCAGACTATATATGAAAATAAGAAAGTTATTATTGGAAACATTGACATTAATCTTGCGCAAAAACGAGTATTCGTGGATGAAAAAGAAATGCACTTTACAAACACCGAATATTTGATTTTAGAACAGCTTGCAATCTATGCCGATAAAGTGGTTAGCCACGAACAGATTCTGGTATCGGTTTGGGGAGCAGAATACAGAAATGAAGTTGAGTACCTACGTGTTGCCATTGCCCGAATTCGAAAAAAACTCAAGGATGCCGGATGTAAGAATATCGCTAATATTATTAGTACCTATCCAGGTATCGGATATTCACTTGTAACAAAAAACGCGTAATTTCAGAGAGCATTGATGTAAAAATGGTAACTAATAATGGAGAAGGAGTGACTATTTTGAGCGATCAAAAATGGATGGAATATGCAGTTGATCTTGCTAAAAAGAACGCAACAGAAAAAGGTGGAAAACCGTTTGGGGCAGTCATCGTTAAAGAAGGAAGGATTATTTCTGAAGGAGTTAATGATGTCCTTGCTACCCATGATCCAACAACACACGCAGAGTTACAAGCAATAAGTAGAGCAACTCGACTTTTAGCAACAGATGATTTGTCAGATTGTGAATTGTATGCCAGTGGTGAACCATGCCCCATGTGTTTGAGTGCTATTTATTTAGCGAACATGAACAAGATATATTTCGCTAATCCAATGGAAGGAAATCCTCTTGCATCACAGGCAAAAAAGATTTATGAACAAGTTGGACTGCCAAATGAAAAAAGAATAAATAAGTTAATTCAACTATAAATTAACTAAAGCAGTGGGCTCCGATAAAGGGGTCCACTGTTTTTCTGTGCAAAAAATAATCTTGCCTTCCCCTGTCTACTAAAGATCTGGTCAGGGAATCGATCAATAACCTAAAAAACTAATAATAAAGCAGAGGTTATCTGTTGAAGGGTTACTTTGAATAAATCTATTTGGTTTTGGTCATACTAACTAACTTGCATTTCTTTAAATGGCTATTGTTTATAAGCATGGAATAGATAAGTCGAAGCATTCGATGCGATTTAGCAACGAGTGCTTTTTTCTTTCCTTTTCTTGCTGCTATTGACCAATACTTTCATAGGTTGGAAGTAAAAACTCATGGTTGATTATGCAAAAAAGAGTAGGTTATGCAAAATTTCATAAAATGAATAGATCTACTATTACTATATATAGATATAAAAATGCAGTTAAAAGAAATAGTTTATTAATTTATATTGGCACGAAAATTGCAACTATTTCAAATAATTAATTTATTGATTAATATGAAAGGGGAATCGAATGAACGATTGAATAGGAAGGGCTTTTAGAAATCTATAATGTCTTAAAAATGAAATATTTTGTAAGGGTTTTCAATAAGAGGGAAAACGGATTAAAAGGAGAGTTGATAATATTGGAGAATACTACTCTTAAGCGTTCACTTGGACTCTGGGCAATCGTTATGCTTGGTTTAGGTTATATGACCCCAACTATTGTATTTGATACATTTGGGATTGTATCTGAAGAAACAAATGGTGTGGTACCACTAGCATATCTCGCAGCATTGGTTGTGATGTTGTTTACAGCTATTAGTTACGGGAAAATGGTACAGGTATTTCCAAGTGCAGGATCAGCCTATACGTATACAAGGGAGACGATGAGCCCGCACCTTGGATTTATAGTCGGGTGGGCAGCACTGCTTGATTATATCTTGCTGCCGATGGTAAATGCATTAATCATCCGTATTTATCTGGTATCTGTATTTCCGAATGTCCCAGCATGGATTTGGGTTGTCGGTTATGTCGCCGCCGTCACGGCGATTAATGCTTGGAGCATGGGGAAAACATCCAGCTTAAATTCACTCCTTGTTATTTTTGAAATTGTCTTAATTGTAGCTTTTATTGTGCTTGCCTTAGTTCAGCTTTCCAAAGGAATGGGACAAGGAACGATTTTCACAACGGCACCGATTTTCCATTCCAATGTCCACCTCGGCGCCATTTTGACAGGGGCAACAGTGGTTTGTTTCTCGTTTATTGGATTTGATGCTGTTACCATGTACGCCGAGGAAGCGATTGATCACAAAACGATGCCGAGAGCGATTATGCTAACGGTCTTTATCGGCGGTGGAATCTTTTTCGTTTGCAGTTATTTCGCACAAGCCCTATTTCCTGATATTTCAGGCTTCAAGGTAACTGATGACACGTTACCGGAAATTGGCTTATTTGTCGGTGGAACACTCTTTAAACTGATTTTCCTTTCCGGTGCGTTTGCGGCAACAGTGGCTTCCGGACTTGCTTCACATGCAAGTGTATCAAGGCTATTGTATGTGATGGGACGAAATGGGGTCCTGCCAAAAAAGGCTTTCGGTTATGTCCATCCAAAATTCCAGACACCGGTTTTTAATGTAATCCTCGTTGGAGTTGTTTCACTGCTCGCTATCGCTCCGAGCCTTGAGTTAATTTCTTCCTTTATTAACTTTGGCGCATTAATTGCCTTTACATTTGTTAATTTATCCGTCATTGCCCATTTCATCTTCCGCTTAAAAAAATACAAAACGGCAAAGGATATATTCTCATACCTCATTATGCCGATTCTTGGTGCTGGATTAACTGGAATTTTGTGGTATAACCTTCAAGCCGATGCCCTCATCGGGGGGATTGTTTGGATTGTAATTGGCGTAATCTATATGGTTTTCCAAACAAGATTCTTTAAAATCAAAATTGCTGATTTAAATATTGATGACGCTGAAAGAACGCCATCAATAAAATTAGAAATATAGGGGGCTAGTAACTTGTCCAGTTAAATGCATTCCATCAGGGATGTGTTTTTTTCTCCTCGGAATTATGCATAACTGAATAATAAAGTCAGAATTTCATAAGTTCAGCCACTTTATAAATAGAGATAGCTGAGAATCCACGATCTAAAGTTGGCACGGAAATTGCTATTACCATTAGTAACAATAAAAAATGAGGTGTTAAGGGTGGCAATTGAATCTTTAGATGTGAAAAAGAATGAGTCAGGTATGGAAAAGGATAATTCGCTGATTGAGTTTCAGGAGACGCTTAAGGAAGCTGTTAACATTTTAAACTATCCCCCGCAGGTTTATGAATTTTTGAAAAAGCCTATGAGATTTTTAGAAGTAAGTATTCCAGTAAGGATGGATAACGGGAAAACAGAGATTTTCCAAGGTTACCGTGCCCAGCATAATGATGCCTCAGGCCCGACAAAGGGCGGTATTCGCTTCCACCCGGATGTTACAGCGGAAGAAGTAAAGGCACTGGCGGGCTGGATGAGTCTGAAGTGCGGAATCACGGATCTTCCTTACGGCGGAGCAAAAGGCGGCATTGTCTGTGACCCTCGAAAGATGAGCCTTGACGAATTAGAACGGTTAAGCAGGGGCTATGTGCGAGCAGTCAGCCAGCTTGTCGGCCCGACAAAGGATATCCCGGCACCCGATATGTATACGAACTCGCAAATTATGGCATGGATGCTTGATGAATATGACCATATCCGCGAATTTGATTCTCCAGGATTTATCACAGGGAAGCCGGTTGCACTTGGCGGATCGAAGGGAAGGGAAACAGCCACTTCTAAAGGTGTTCTCTACACGCTGCAAATGGTATGTGAATTAAAGAAAATGCAGATAAAGGATACCCGCGTAATCGTTCAAGGATTTGGCAATGTCGGTAGTTATCTGGCGAAGTATTTGTATGATTTAGGGGCAAAGGTTATTGGAATTAGTGATGTGCTTGGCGGTTTATTTGATGAAAACGGCTTAGATATTCCGTACCTCCTGGAAAGCAGAGACTCCTTTGGAATCGTATCCAATCGTTTTACAAGCTCGATCACCAATCAGGAATTATTAGAAAAAGAATGCGACGTCCTCATTCCTGCAGCCATCTCCGGGGTCATCAATAAACGGAATGCCAGCAGGCTTAACTGTAAGATTGTGATTGAAGCGGCCAATGGCCCAACAACAAAGGATGCTCTCAATATACTCGATGAACGTGAAATTCTTGTTGTCCCGGATATTCTTGCCAACTCTGGCGGCGTGATTGTCTCCTATTTTGAATGGTGCCAAAACAATCAAGGCTATTACTGGACTGAGGAATTGGTTGATGAAAGGCTAAAGGAAAAAATGACAGCTAGCTTTTTAAATGTCTATAACACAGCGAAAAGGTTTGGCGTCAATATGAAAATTGCCGCCTATATCGAAGGCATTCAAAAGTTAGCCGAAGCTTCAAGGCTGAGAGGATGGTTAAAGTATTAAAAAAGGAGGAATTGTGTATGAAGCTCGAAATTTTGTCGGAGGAAAAAGAAAATCAGCTATTGCATTATTTTTGTCTTATTTCTAATAACCATCGCTATGACTTGACGATTGGCTATTCCAATCATTTTTATGGGAAAGCAATGGTGACATCGATGCAGTCAGGAAAAATGGTATTACTTTGCCAAGAGGATACTGATGCAGATGATCACTGGGCAGATCGACTTGGAATCGAAAAAGAAGATATTCCAGAATTCCAGAAGTTTTTTCGCCTCGTTTTGCAGACACGGCCCTTTCAGGAGCAATACTAAATTTTTTTGGGGGTGATGTTCTATGTATTTTGGAGTGGTGACTAGTCCGTGTTACGGGAAAGTAGAAAGGATTTCAATAAAAAATGAGTCAAGAATTTATGAATGGGAACCATTATTTGCGATAAAAACAGAAGCCGGTCATGTGGAAATGATTCAAACCAGTGTCAGCGGGGAAGTAGAATCACTGGAAGTAAAAGAGGGCGACGATGTTATTCCCGGAATGGTCCTTGCCTATATAAAAGAAGATTTATTTGTCACCGGAAGTGACTAATTGTTAGAAAAAGAAGATGCGGGCCCCCTCACATCTTCTTTTTTTAGAATATTATTTTAAAAATTCTGAATCAGGTGGTACTATTAGAGTGACAAGGTTGTAAAGGGGATGGAACGATGTTTTCCGTGGCAAAAGAAAAAATGAAGCCGATTATTTCAGTCGAAGTGGATGAAAGTGAAGAAATTTTTCGCTCGACCTTAAATAACCTTAAAGAACCCATTTTATTTTTCAAAAAGGAAAATCACTTATTTGCCTACATTGTAATAGGGAAGCAGGAGAAAGAGGCTTCTTCTGTTGAAATCCTGCTTGAACATGCCAAACCACTCGAAAGTATCTGTCATCTTAGCGAACATATTTCCTTGCCTGTTTTATTTCAAATTATTGGTGAACCTTTTGCGATCATCAAGGATGAGGATGGCAAACCATCGGGGTACATTCGTAGAGAAGATGTCCTGGCAGAGCTTTTTAAACAAGAAAATAAAAGTGTAGATTTACTTAAAATAATTCTGACTTCAATTCCCATGGGAATTTTTGTATTGGATAAAGAAAAGCGAATTATTAATTGTAATGAAGCCGGTTTGAAAATGATTAAATCGACAGCCGAAAAGGTGTTAAATTTTCCTGCTGAGAATATTTTTAGCCGTTCTCACATTAACAAAGTGTTTTCAACCGGAAAGACGCTTCTCAACCACCTTGAAATAACGAATGAAATGGGCGTTCTCGTTGATTATAGCCCCATTTTGAATTACGACAATGAAGTGGATGGGATCATTATCGTTGCTCAGGATTTGCCGATGGTTGAGGAAATGGCGATGGAAATTGAATATATTAAAGATTTGAATAAGGATTTAAATGCAATTCTTTCAAGTATTTATGATGAAATTCTTGTGGTGAATGCTAAAGGAGAATTGATCCGGTTCAGTGAAAATATCATTCAAGATTTTTGGAATGTTGAATTAAATGAGCTAATTGGAAAAAACATTCTTGAACTTGAAGATCGCGGTTTATTTACTCCATCAGTTACAAGGCTCGTCATTGAAAAAAAGAAAAAGGTTTCCGTTGTTCAAGAAACACTTAACGGCAGAAAAATTCTTGCTGTTGGAAATCCAGTTTTCAATGAAAAAAATGAACTGGATCGAATTATTATTGCCTCACGCGATATTACCGAAACAACGCGGCTGAAAAGCGAATTACAGGAAATGCGAAAAATTTCCGAACAATATAAGAAAGAATTGGATGATTTTAAGAGCAAGGATCGTTTTTTGAAGAAACTAATTTATTGCAGTCCCAAAATGGAAAAGATCATGAACCAAGTAAAGAAAATTGCAGACTTTTCCTCGACAGTCCTGCTCCACGGAGAATCTGGGGTAGGAAAAGAAGTGATTGCCCAAGCGATTCACCAATTAGGAAAGCGTTCTCAGAATCCATTCTTTAAATTAAACTGCGGCGCAATTCCGGAAAATCTCCTTGAAAGTGAACTGTTCGGCTATGCGAAGGGTGCTTTTACAGGTGCTGATAAAAATGGGAAAGAGGGTTATTTCAAACAAGCTGATGGAGGAATTCTGTTTCTCGATGAAATCGGTGAGATGCCCCTCCATTTACAGGTAAAACTGCTTCGCGTCCTTCAGGAGCAGGAGGTCATTCCTGTTGGAAGTACAACACCTACTAAGGTAAATGTACAAATCATCGCTGCCACGAATAAAAATTTAGCAAAAATGGTGGAGGAAGGCAGATTTCGTGAGGATTTATACTATCGATTACACGTCATTCCGATACATATTCCGGCACTAAGGGAGCGGACGGAGGACATTTCTTTGCTGGCCTTCCATTTCCTCCAGCAGCTTAATGAAAAATACGACCGTAACTATCATCTAACACCTGATGCCGTAAATGTGCTTGAATTTTATCCATGGCCGGGTAATGTAAGGGAGCTGCAAAACATCATTGAAAGATTGGTTGTGACTGCTGATCACCCTGCAATTGACGCAGAGTTCGTAAGTCAATTCTTATCATTAGGCTATGAACATAAAAAGATGAAACCTGTGATTACACGCGTAATTCCCTTACAGGATGCCATCGATCATGTAGAAGAACAGTTGATTGTGATGGCAATGAACCAGTACAAAACAACCACTAAGGCGGCAAAAGCACTGGGAATCAGCCAATCATCGGTGAGCAGGAAATATCAAAAAATATTGACAGAGAAAAATATTAATAATGAAAACTTATCTACGCTCCAAATGAAAGCTGATTCAGATTACTTTGTCTGAATCAGTTTTTTTAGCCGATAGGAAAGTATAACTTTCCTATCAGGCATAAGTGCAACTACGCCTCTGTCTTCGCCTCTGTCTTCGCCTAACGGCTCGCCAATCGGCGAGTTTTCTTTATGCAAATAGAAATAGAGTTATGCAAAATTGAATAGCTTCAATCGTATTTTTTTCAAAATGTGCTATTTTGCTAGGTTTTATGTGTTGGCACGCTTCTTGCATTGTTAGTATATGAGGGTAAAAAAAGGAGGAATTGAAAATGGTCGAAGTCAAAAACCGTGTTGTAAACCTTAAGATGTTTGTTGATGGTGAGTGGAAAGATGCCGAAAATCAAGAAACACGCCCAGTGATAAATCCTGCTAATGGAGAAGTTATTTCATATGCCCCTGAAGGAACGGTCGCCGATGCCCGTGCGGCAATTTATGCGGCACGTCGAGCTTTTGAAGAGGGTGTTTGGTCTGGTATTTCTGCTCAGGAAAGAGCCTCCTATTTATTAAAAATTGCTGACAAAATTGATGAATACGCTGAAGAGTTAGCGGAGCTTGAAACAATGGATAACGGGAAGCCGTTAAGGGAAGCAGGATTTGATGTCGCAGATGCAGCTGCATGTTTCCGCTATTATGCAGGAATGATCACAAAGCCTGATGGCCAGACCTATCATGTTGCTGACCCAATGCAGGCCATGGTGGTTCGGGAGCCTGTTGGGGTTTGTGGTTTGATTGTTCCTTGGAACTATCCACTATTAATGAGTGTTTGGAAAATCGCGCCTGCCTTAGCTGCAGGAAATACGATTGTGTTTAAACCGTCAGAGGTAACACCGATAACGCCGAAAAAGCTGTTTGAAATTTTCGAAGAAGTAAGCTTGCCAAAAGGAGTCGCCAATATGGTGATGGGAGCAGGTCCGGTGGTTGGAAATGAAATCGCTTCCCACCCTGAAGTCGATATGGTCTCATTTACCGGCGGTACCAAGACAGGAAAGCATATTATGAAAACAGCTGCCGATACGATGAAAAAGGTGTCGCTCGAGTTAGGCGGCAAATCACCGAATATTATTTTTGCTGATGCTGATTTTGAAACTGCTGTCGATTATGCCTTATTTGGTATCTATGCCGGTTCCGGTCAAGTATGTTCAGCTGGGTCAAGAATTCTAGTTGAAGATAGTATTTACGATAAATTTGTCGAGCGTTTTGTTGAAAGGGCAAAGAAAATTCAAGTAGGACTTGGTAACGATTCTTCCACCGAAATGGGTCCGCTTGTGAGCGAGCAGCATTTGGAAAAAGTACTTCACTATATTGAACTTGGAAAACAGGAAGGTGCCACGATTGCTTGCGGTGGAAATCGAATCGTTCGTGATGGATTAGATAAGGGTTACTTTGTCGAACCAACCGTTTTCGTTGATGTGAAGCAAGAAATGAAAATTGTGCAGGAAGAAATCTTCGGTCCTGTTGTTGTCATTCAAAAGTTCAAAGATGAAGAAGAAGCATTAAAACTTGCGAACGGTACTGTTTATGGGTTGGCTGGTGCCGTTTTTACGAAAGATGGCGCGAAAGGACTACGGGTCATTAAAAAGCTGCGCGCCGGGATTACTTGGGTGAATTCTTATCATCCTACTTATAACGAAGCACCATGGGGCGGTTATAAACAAAGCGGCATTGGCCGCAGCCTTGGAACATTCGGTCTAGAGGAATTCCAAGAAATTAAACAGATTAACATCAATTTACAGGTTGAGCCGGTTGGCTGGTTTTCGAACTAATACATGACTAGGAGGAGCGAAAATATGAGTATCGATTTAAAACAAGAATTAAATAATAAGCAAAATCAGGGTGTAAGTGAATATATTAATAAGGTTTTAAGTCTAATAGAAAAAGAGGAAATTAACGAAGCGGAAGCAGCATGGATTACGAAGGAAACTGTCGATGGTTTCCGTGAACACGTAAACCCAGGATTCCTCGCCTATCGTAAAACGGTAACAAAGGATGGACAATTCGCTGCAGTAGAATGGTCGGATAATGGTGCCTGTTTTAAGGATGTAAATGGAAAAGAGTATATCGATTGTCTTGGGGGCTTCGGCATCTATAATGTTGGGCACCGCAATCCGAAGGTTGTTAAAGCGGTAACTGATCAATTGAAGCGTCAGGCTCTTCACAGTCAAGATCTTCTTGATCCGCTTCGGGCAATGCTGGCTAAGATATTGGCTGATATCACCCCGGGTGACTTGAAATATGCCTTTTTTACAAACAGCGGGACAGAAAGTGTTGAGGCAGCACTTAAACTAGCAAAAATGTACAGCGAGCGGACAACATTCATTTCGACTACTCGTGCATTCCATGGAAAAAGCTTAGGTTCATTGTCCGGAACGGCAAAAGGAATGTTCCGTAAGCCCTTCTTACCGTTAATCCCAGGCTTCCGTCATGTTCCATTTGGCGATATTGACATGATGAGAAAAACGTTTGAAGTATGTGCTTCCGTTGGCGAAGATGTGGCGGCCGTTATTTTAGAACCGATTCAAGGTGAAGGTGGGATCATCCTGCCGCCGGAAAACTATTTAAAACAAGTCCGCGAGCTTTGTGATCGATATGGTTCCTTGTTGATTTTTGATGAGGTTCAGACAGGAATGGGGCGGACTGGAAAAATGTTCGCGGCCGAATTGTACGAAGTGGTTCCGGATATTATCTGTCTTGCAAAGGCGTTTGGCGGTGGCGTGATGCCTGCTGGAGCAATTGTCGCCAGAGAAGATGTATTCAAGAGCTGGTTCCCGAATCCATTTATGCACACAACCACCTTTGGAGGGAATCCATTAGCATGTGCAGCTGCGATTGCTACGATTGGTGTTTTGATTGATGAGAAATTACCTGAAAGAGCAGCGGAAGTTGGGGAGTACTTCCTTGAAGAGTTACAAAAGGCAGCTGAAGGACATGAAGATAAGGTACAGGAAATTCGTGGCCAAGGCTTAATGATTGGAATCGAATTCCATCAAGATGAAATCGGCTATGAAGTGTCAAAGGGAATGTTTGATCGTGGTGTTCTTGTGGCAGGGACATTGATTAACTCGAAGACGATTCGAATTGAGCCTGCATTGACGATTCGTTACGAAGAGGTCGATCAAGTGGTCAGCACCTTCAAAGAAGTATTAGAGCAGGTTAAAGCATAATTTATTTTTTGGCTCTGAGTGTTGGATCGCAACTGTGAAGAGCCCAGAGTGCCCGTCGAGTTAAAAAAAAGCCTCGTTCGGTCACTGTGAAGAGTCCAGAGTGCCCGTCGAGGCTAAAAAAAGCCACGAACGGCCACTGTGAAGAGCCCAGAAAAATCAAGGACCAGTCGCTAATAATGCTTATAAGCGACCGAAATGTCCCAGAGGCCAGCGTGCTTATAAAGATTCAGAATCCAAATTCGTATTACTATAGAAAAAATTAACAGAGTTATTTTAATTAAGGGGGGATTACGGAATTGGAAAAGAAATATGTTAAGCTCCAAACTGAGATACCTGGACCAAAATCGAGAGAAATATTGGAGCGAAGAAATAAATATGTCCCAAAAGGAATAAGCAATAATTGCCATTCCTTTGTAAAAAAAGCACAAGGAGCACTGGTCGAAGATGTGGACGGTAATCATTATCTTGATTTTGCCGGCGCCATCGGAACGTTAAACGTTGGCCATTCCCACCCAAGAGTGGTCAGGGCTCTCCAGGAACAAGCAAGCCAATTTATCCACACAGGCTTTAATGTGATGATGTATGAATCTTATATTTCATTGGCCGAACGGCTTTGTGAGCTTGCCCCCGGTGACTTTGACAAACAGGCTGCCTTTTTTAACAGCGGTGCGGAAGCAGTTGAAAACGCCGTAAAGATTGCCAGAAAATATACCAATCGCCAAGGAATTGTCTCATTTACACGGGGATTCCACGGCAGAACGTTAATGACAATGACGATGACAAGTAAAGTGAAGCCGTATAAATATGGATTCGGCCCATTTGCTCCTGAGGTTTACAAGGCACCATATCCATATGTGTACCGCCGCCCAGATGGTATGAGTGAGCAGCAATATAGCGAAATGATCATCGATCAATTCGAGCAATTTCTTCTCGCAGAAGTCGCTCCTGAAACCATCGCTGCAGTCGTGATGGAGCCTGTTCAAGGGGAAGGCGGATTTATCGTGCCTGACACCTCCTTTGTTAAACGGGTAAGAGAAATTTGTACACAATATGGAATTCTATTCGTTGCGGATGAAATTCAAACTGGGTTCGCTCGGACAGGGAAGTATTTTGCGATCGATCACTTTGATGTAATACCTGATTTAATAACGATTTCAAAATCGATGGGGGCTGGTGTTCCAATCAGCGGCGTGATTGGCAGGGCGGAAATTATGAATACGGCTGAGGTAGGTGAAATCGGCGGAACCTATTCCGGAAGCCCGCTTGGCTGCCGTGCAGCCCTGACTGTTTTAGATATCATAGAAAGCGAAAACCTTAATGACCGGGCCGAAAAGATAGGCGATAAAGTGCTCGAAAAAATGCAGCTGTTAGCGGAACGTTTCGATGGGATTGGTGATATCCGCGGTCTTGGTGCGATGTGCGCGATGGAAATCGTTACAGATCGACAATCGAAGACTCCTGATAAGGCAGCTGTAGGAAAAATTGTAAAGGCAGCAGGTGAGCGCGGTCTCATGTTGCTTAGTGCAGGGCTGTACAGCAACGTTATACGCCTTCTCATGCCATTAACAATCACTGATGACCAGCTTGAAGAGGGATTACAAATACTTGAGGAAGCGATGGAAGCAGTTTATCTAAATAATCCTGCCTTATCGGTTGGGGGGGAATAGGAATGGATGTCATCAAGCAAAATTATCAAATATATCCCATGTATTTGAATGGGGAATGGGTAGGCAATGATTACGAGGTTTTTACCGAGATTATTAATCCAGCAACAAAGGAATTGATTGGCGCGATCCCAACGGGTGGTGCCTATGAAGCAGAGCAGGCAGTCGATGCCGCCCATAAAGCCTTTAAAATTTGGTCGAAAAAAACAGCGGAAGAACGCTATCAACACCTAATGAAATGGTTCTTTTTAATAGAAGAAAACAAGCATGAAATTGCACGGATTATGACGATTGAGCAAGGAAAGCCATTAAAAGAGGCTCTAGGAGAGGTGCAGTACGCGAATGGGTTTATCTCTTGGTATGCTGAAGAAGGTAAACGGGTGTACGGTGAAACGATTCCGGCCTCCCATCCCAATAAAAGGATCCTAGTTAGGAAAGAGCCAGTTGGTGTGATTGCAGCGATTACTCCATGGAATTTTCCGGCAGCAATGATTACGAGGAAAGTAGCACCAGCACTTGCAGCTGGATGTACGGCGGTTGTAAAACCGGCGAACCAAACTCCGCTGACAGCTTTAAAAATGGCTGAGCTTGCCCATGAGGCAGGAATTCCCGCGGGTGTATTGAACGTGATTACTGGAAGATCCTCCGAAATTGGCGAGGCTTGGCTGAAGGACCCACGTGTGACGAAAATTACCTTTACAGGTTCAACAGAGGTCGGAAAAACGTTGATGCGCGGTGCAGCCGAAAATGTAAAGAAGGTATCGCTTGAACTTGGCGGCAATGCTCCGTTCATTGTAATGGATGATGCAAACTTAGCGAAAGCTGCTGTAGGACTTGTCCAATCGAAGTTCCGCAATGCTGGTCAAACCTGTATTTGCACAAATCGTGTTTATGTGCAAGAAAATGTTGCCGACGAATTCATAAAGCTTTTTCAGGCAGAATTAGAAAAGCTTAAGGTTGGAAACGGGCTTGAAGAAGGAACAGATATCGGCCCATTAATCGATAAAGCCGCCTATAAGAAGGTGGAAGGATTAGTTAATGATGCGGTTAAAAAGGGTGGAAAGGTCACGTACAGCGGACTTAAACCTGCTGAAAAAAACGGCTATTTCTATGCCCCGACAATATTAACCGATATTCATGACGATATGGAATGTATGAAGGATGAGATCTTTGGACCGCTCGCGCCCATCTCAACCTTCAAAACGGAAGAGGAAGTCATTGAACGGGCAAACAATTCCTGCTACGGCTTAGCTGCATATGTCTACACGGAAAATTTAAGCCGCTCCTTTAGAATCACAGAACAGCTTGAATATGGAATCGTTGGACTGAATGATGCCCTGCCTTCAGCTGTTCAAGTTCCTTTTGGAGGCTATAAGGAGAGCGGTCTTGGCCGTGAAGGCGGACATTACGGGATTGAAGAGTTTTTAGAAGTGAAGTATATATCCATCGGGTTAGATTTAATTTAGTTTTTTGAAAAATAGTTCCTGACGGAATGACTTTGAAACGAACAAAATGTGAATTTGGCGGAATTAATTGTGAACTTGGCGGAATCCAGCCTAAAGTTGGCGGAATTAATTCGAAAACCCGCGGAAAAGATTTGAAATCTAGCGGAATTCAGCGAAAGTTGGCGGAATCCATTTGGAAAGTGAACACTTCCGAAGTCCCTGAACCAAATTCAAAGAATAACTGCGGATTCACTTAAATTGTCAGAGACAAAATTAATATGAGGAAACTAAATCAAGCATATTTTGAAAGTAGCTGCCTAATTCGTTTCATCCTCTATCCAGGGGAGAAATCACGAATAAAAGCCAGTGAAACACTCAGTGCCTTTATTTGTCATTGATTGTTTTCGCTGGCTTTTTCAACTTACTTCTAACCATTTTATAAAAGAGTCAATCTAGTAAATTACTTGGAAGAAAGGAGGAAGCCGAATGACAGGACCGCTCCATGGAATAAAAGTAATCGATTTATCCCGCGTGTTAGCAGGTCCCTATTGCACGATGATTTTAGGCGATATGGGGGCAGAGGTGATTAAAATTGAAAGTGTCGATTCTGGTGATGAAACACGAGGATGGGGGCCGCCCTTTGTGGAAGGAGAAAGCGCCTATTACTTATGTGCGAACCGAAATAAACAGGGAATCACCTTAAATTTGAAATCACAACATGGCAAGGAAATTTTTCGGAAGCTTATATTTGATGCGGATGTCGTCGTACAAAATTTTAAGCCGGGCACACTCGAAAGGATGGGTTTGGGTTATCAGGAAATGAAAAAGGTCAATGAAGGAATTATTTTAGCATCCATCAGCGGCTTCGGCTCTACTGAGGGACCCTACTCCCATCTGCCAGGCTATGATTATATAATTCAAGCAATGTCGGGTTTAATGAGCATTACCGGTGAAAAAGAAGGACAGCCTGCGAAGGTCGGTGTCGCAATTACGGACGTACTCACTGGACTATTTACTTGCATCGGCATTTTAGGGGCGATACAGCACCGCAACAGGACAGGTGTGGGGCAGGAAGTGGACATCTCCTTATTTGACTCACAGCTTGCTGCCTTAGTGAATGTTGCCAGCAATTATCTATGTTCTGGAAAGATCCCTGAAAGGCTCGGTAATGCCCATCCGAATATTGTACCTTATCGAGTATTTACAGCTAAAGATGGCGATTTTATCATCGCTGTCGGTAATGACCGGCAATATCGAAAACTAGCAATTTTACTTGAAGATCAATCACTTTTAAAATATGAAAAAAACTCTGATAGGCTGAAATATAAGGATGACCTTGAAAAAATCATTGCAGCTAAAATAAGGACAAAATCAAGGGCGGAGTGGAAACATTTACTTGATGAAGCTGGGATTCCTAATGGTCCTATTAACAATGTAAAAGAGGCTTTAGACTCGGAACAGGCCAGTGCGAGAGAAATGGTT
>Ga0213822_1001166_pt1 | contig 15802 bp, 16 predicted proteins | sample MC6MC0908MG_FD_179872 | JGI IMG/M metagenome (GOLD analysis project Ga0213822, IMG submission 179872) | Enriched soil aggregate microbial communities from Iowa State University, Ames, United States - MC6-MC0908-MG | ecosystem: Environmental > Terrestrial > Soil > Unclassified | place: USA: Iowa...
CGCGCCCATCGAACCGAGCCGCTTCGGCGTGTTCCGGATGTAAACGGGGAATGCCCATGGATAACTTCAACACCCTCGAACTGCTCACCGACTCCCGTGGCGTCGCCACCTTGTGGCTCAGCCGCGAGTCGAAAAACAACGCGTTCAACGCCGAAATGATCCGCGAGCTGATCCTGGCCCTGGACCAGGTCAGCAGCGATCCGAGCCTGCGATTCCTGCTGGTCCGCGGGCGTGGCAAACACTTCAGCGCTGGCGCCGACCTCGCCTGGATGCAGCAATCGGCCGAGCTCGACTACCACACCAACCTCGACGACGCCCGGGAACTGGCGGAGCTGATGTACAACCTCGCCAAGCTGAAAATCCCCACGCTGGCGGTCGTCCAGGGCGCGGCGTTTGGTGGCGCCCTGGGGTTGATCAGCGCCTGCGACATGGCCATTGGCGCCGATGAAGCGCAATTCTGCCTGTCGGAAGTGCGCATTGGCCTGGCGCCGGCCGTGATCAGTCCGTTCGTGGTGCAAGCCATCGGCGAGCGCGCGGCCCGGCGTTACGCCCTGACCGCGGAACGCTTCGGCGGGCAACGGGCGAGGGAAATCGGCTTGCTGTCGGAAAGCTACCCGGCCGAGACGCTGGATCATCAGGTCGAGCAATGGGTCGATAACCTGTTGCTCAACAGCCCGGCCGCGATGCGCGCCAGCAAAGACCTGCTGCGTGAAGTCGGCAACGGCGCCCTCACCCCGGCGCTGCGGCGCTACACCGAAAATGCCATTGCCCGCATCCGTGTCAGCCCGGAGGGCCAGGAAGGTTTGCGGGCCTTCCTGCAAAAACGTGCGCCGAACTGGCAAGCCGAATCGAATAACAAGGAGCCGCGTCGATGAGCGCCCCTGTCCTCACCACGTTGCTGGTGGCCAATCGCGGTGAAATCGCCTGCCGTGTGATGCGCACCGCCAAGGCCATGGGCCTGACCACCGTGGCCGTGCACAGCGCCACCGATCGCAATGCCCGCCACAGTCGCGAAGCCGACATTCGCGTCGACCTGGGTGGCAGCAAGGCCGCCGACAGCTACCTGCAAATCGATAAACTGATTGCCGCCGCGAAAGCCAGCGGCGCTCAGGCGATTCATCCTGGTTATGGTTTTCTTTCGGAGAACGCCGGGTTCGCCCGGGCGATTGAAGAAGCCGGCCTGATCTTCCTCGGCCCGCCCGCCTCGGCCATCGACGCCATGGGCAGCAAATCCGCCGCCAAGGCCCTGATGGAAACCGCCGGCGTGCCCCTGGTGCCCGGTTATCACGGCGAAGCCCAGGACCTCGACACCTTCCGCGACGCCTGTGAACGCATTGGTTATCCGGTGCTGCTCAAGGCCACCGCCGGTGGTGGCGGCAAAGGCATGAAAGTGGTCGAGGACGTCAGTCAACTGGCCGAAGCCCTGGCCTCGGCCCAACGTGAAGCGCAGTCGTCGTTCGGCGATTCGCGGATGCTGGTGGAAAAATACCTGCTCAAGCCGCGCCACGTTGAGATCCAGGTCTTTGCCGACCAACACGGTCACTGCCTGTACCTCAACGAGCGTGATTGTTCGATCCAGCGCCGGCATCAGAAGGTCGTCGAAGAAGCACCGGCGCCGGGCCTGAGTCCGGAGCTGCGGCGTGCCATGGGCGAAGCCGCAGTGCGATCGGCGCAGGCCATCGGTTATGTCGGCGCCGGTACCGTGGAATTTTTGCTGGATGCACGCGGCGAGTTCTTCTTCATGGAGATGAACACGCGCCTGCAAGTCGAACATCCGGTGACCGAAGCCATTACCGGACTCGACCTGGTGGCCTGGCAGATTCGCGTGGCACGTGGCGAGCGACTGCCGATTACCCAGGAACAGGTGCCGCTGCTGGGCCACGCCATCGAAGTGCGGTTGTACGCCGAAGACCCGGCCAACGACTTCCTGCCGGCCACCGGGCGCCTGGCGTTGTATCGCGAATCTGCCGCGGGGCCGGGGCGTCGCGTGGACAGTGGGGTTGAAGAAGGTGATGAGATTTCGCCGTTCTACGACCCGATGCTCGGCAAGCTGATCGCCTGGGGCGAGGACCGTGAACAGGCGCGCCTGCGATTGTTGAGCATGCTCGATGAATTCGCGATCGGTGGGCTGAAAACCAATATCGGCTTTCTACGGCGGATCGTCGCCCACTCGGCCTTCGCGGCGGCGGAACTGGACACCGGGTTTATTCCCCGTTACCAGGCGCAACTGCTACCAGAGCCTGGCGAATTGGATGACGACTTCTGGCTCGCAGCAGCCCAGGGCTTCGCGTTGAGCCTGACGCCGCGTGTACGCTGCGACGACGCCCATTCGCCTTGGGCCAATGCCGCCGGGTTGCGCCTGGGGCTGCCAAGGGAAACCACCTTGCACCTCAGCTGCGAGGGTCAGGATCGGGCGATGACACTGGACGTTACAGCCGGTTGTGCGCAACGCCAGGACGATCAACTGATCATCGAGCACAACGGCCTGCGCCGCAGGCATCGCGCCATCCGCCAGGGCGACAGCCTGTATCTGCAATGGGAAGGCGACCTGCACCGAATCGATGTGTATGACCCGTTAGCCGCCGCCGAGTCCAGCCATGGCCATCAGGGCGGCCTGACCGCGCCTATGAACGGCAGCATCGTTCGCGTACTGGTCAATGTCGGCCAACCCGTAGAGGCCGGGGCGCAATTGGTGGTGCTGGAGGCGATGAAAATGGAGCACAGCATTCGCGCGCCCAAGGCCGGCGTGATCAAGGCACTGTATTGCCAGGAAGGTGAAATGGTCAGCGAGGGCAGTGTGCTGGTGGCGTTCGAAGAATAGGCATCGGCCCTTTTTACGGGCCGATCCAGTTAGAACCTGATGGTGGCCTGCACCACCACACCGATGATGCGGCATTGTTCGGTGTACAGGTTTTTCGGGTAAGTCGGATTGAGCGGAACCAGGTAACGCTGCCCGCTCTCTTCGATCAATTTGCGAAAGGTCGCATCGCTGCTGCCAGGCAGCTGAGCGACCACCAGTTTGCCCGGCACCGCTTCGATGGCCGGGTCGACCAGGATCGACATGCCCTCGGGAATGCTCAAGCCGCTCGGAGCGGTCATCGCATCGCCGACCACGACCAGCCAGAACGCGGGCCCCTGGGCGTGGTAATCCGTCAGTTCATAGCGCGCCTGGCCGTAGGCGGTGAGATCGCCTTCGCGGATCTCACCCACTTCGCTCCAATCACTCACCGGGTAGCGAAAGTACGGGTTGTACTTCTGCGCCAGGGCCATGCCTTCTTCGGTCGTGGTGTCCGGCTCGCGAATCACCATCGCCACTTCCAGAAATTCCAGCCCCAACTCCTGCAGAACCCGATTCATGTCTTCGACACTGGGTTGCCGGCGCTTGGTCAGCCAATGGCCGACGCCGCCCTGAGACATGCCCAAACGTTCTGCGAGCACCACTTGCGTGACGCGCAGCTCCTTCATCTTGGCCTTGACCAACTCTATCCATTTATCCATGTGCGGCACGATACGTGGCTGGCCCTGACCATCAAAACACAAATTGTAGTATTTAAATTATCGTCACAATTACGATAAGTACTATTCTGGACTGAGGACTTCAGCCCCCACACGGAGAATCTCGACATCATGGACACCCCCAACAAGGATCAGCCCAACAGCCCTTTCAACAGCACGTTTCCTTCACTGCAGGATTGCCCGGCCGCCCAACGCGCCCTCGACTACTACTTGAAACCAAGTGTTTCGGATGTACAGCAAGAGCACCGCTTCTTCGACGTCAACCACAACATCAGCGCAGAGGAAGCCCTGGTCCACGCGTGTGACCTGCTGCGCTGTGCGGCGGCCACCGCCCACGAATCCGCCAACCAACTCAATGGCTCGAGCCGTGACCTGGCATTTTCAGTGGTGCATATGATTGACCTGGTCAAGGTGATGCTTGACCGATCCCTGGATGGCTACCCTACTCGCTAGGCGTAACACAGGGGAATGGCGTGGCGAACGCGCACGGAGAAAAAAATTTCCAATCGATGCGATAAAACCATTTGACTTGCAAATGATAATGATTATTATTGCATCAGCTGGTCGCGAGATCAGTCGATAGGCCAGAAGACCTTAGGTCGGACTTCTGGAATATCTCCTCATCAGGCTAATCACGGTTTTTGACCCGGCTTTTTGCCGGGTCTTTTTTTTGCCGATTTTCGGCTTATGGCTTCAGGCTAATGAAGTCTTTGGGTGTCGCAAATTCGGTGGCGGCGATGATAGCAAATGAATATTCATTTACAAGCATCCGTCCACCACACCGGCGAAAACAATCGATAGGCAAGCACTTGAGTATCCATCGCTGACTCTCTAAGCTGCTTTGGCGTCCAGGGAGGGCGCCCCCTTCTTCACCCCCTTCTTCATATGACGCAAATCGTCTGACTTTCTCTTTCTTGCGTGTAAAGTAACGGCCATAAAAATCCTCTCAGGAGCCGTGACCGTGGCTAAATCCTCTTTTGATATCAGCGCCAATTTTGACAGTGGCAACATCCAGGTCGTCGACATCAGCAACCCGCTGCAGTCGCTGCTGAAGATCAGGCCCGACACCCGCAGCGCCCACTTTCAATGGTTTCACTTCAAGGCCAGCGGCCTGCATGTGGGTCAGGAATATTCCTTTCGCCTGCTCAATGCCAGCCAATCGTCCTACAACAAGGCGTGGACCGGTTATCAGGCAGTCGCCTCTTACGATCACGTGAACTGGTTCCGTATTCCCACGCAGTTCGAAGGCGACGCCCTGCGCTTTCACCTGGAAGCCGAACAGCCTCACGCCTGGTTTGCCTACTTCGAACCCTACAGCCGTGGCCGTCACGATTGGCTGATCGAGCAAGCGCTGCACAAGGCCGGTACCGAACTGCTGGCCACTGGTAAAAGCGTGGAAGGTCGTGACATTCCCTTGCTGCGCAAAGGTAGCGGTGCGCCAGGGCGGCGCAAAATCTGGATCATCGCCCAGCAGCATCCGGGCGAGCACATGGCCGAGTGGTTCATGGAGGGTGTGATCGAACGCCTCCAACATCAGGATGATGCGCAACTGGAGCAACTGCTTGCCGAGGCCGATCTGTACCTGGTGCCGAACATGAACCCGGACGGTGCGTTTCATGGCCATCTGCGTACCAACGCCATGGGCCAGGACCTCAACCGAGCCTGGCAGAACGCCAGTCCGGAAGTCAGTCCCGAGGTATTTTTCGTACAACAGCAAATGGAAAAGTACGGCGTCGACCTGTTTCTCGACGTTCATGGCGATGAAGAAATCCCCTACGTCTTCACTGCCGGATGCGAAGGCAATCCGGGCTACACGCCGCGTATAGCTGAACTCGAAGAACGCTTTCGCAGCCATCTCAAGCATCAGACCAAAGACTTCCAGACCACTTATGGCTACACCCGCGACGAACCGGGCCGTGCCAACATGACCCTGGCCTGTAACGCGGTCGGCCAGAAATACGATTGCTTGTCCCTGACCCTGGAAATGCCCTTCAAGGACCACGACGACCACCCGAATCCGCTCACAGGCTGGTCCGGCAAGCGCTCGATGCAATTAGGCAAGGATGTGTTGAGCACCGTTGCGAGCATGGTCGACGAATTGCGCTAAAAATCCTTGTCTCTCCATCCAATATATTCACTGTGGCGAGGGGATTTATCCCCGTTGGGTTGCGCAGCAACCCCCAACCTGTCGACGGGGTCCTCATGACCCACTGAAGTGTCTGGTAGAGGGGCCGCTTCGCGGCCCAACGGGGATAAATCCCCTCGCCACAGGTTCTCGCTCGTCGTCAGATATCAGCGGGCATCAGCCCTTGCCTCGCAACATACTGTCCAACACCTCATCCCGGCGCACCCAACCGTGAAACAGCGCCGCCGCCAGATGCACCAGCACAGTCAAGAACAACACATACGCCAGGTACCCATGGGCCTTGCGCAGCAGTGCGAAAGTCTGGGCGTCCGCCGGCAGGATCGAGGGCAGTTGCAGCGAGCTGCTGAGCATCACCGGGTCTCCGGCCGCCGAAATCATGCCCCAACCCAACAGCGGCAGGATCAGCATCAGTGCATACAGCAAGACGTGTGAGGCCTTGGCCGACAACACCTGCCAGCCCGGCAGATCGGCCGGTAGCGGCGGTTGTCGGGTACTGAAACGCACCACCAGGCGCACGATCACCAGCAACAGAATCGCAATGCCCAACGGCTTGTGCAATTGAAGCAGCCATTCATGGCGCTCGGACACCGAGGCAACCATGCCCGCGCCGATAAACAACATGGCGATGACCATCAATGCCATCAGCCAGTGCAGCAACCGGGCCAACGGGGCGAAGTGACGGGGGGCGCTCATGGGCGAGACTCCTTGGCAGGCAGTTGGCTGACTTCACTGGTACGCCGCAGATAGGAACTGGCATAGGCGGCGGAACGCGCCGCCAGCAGCGGGTCTTCGGAACCTTCGATGCCGTTGGGCAGAATCAGCGGGTCATAGTTGATATCGCGGCACTCGCCGTTGTCCTGTGCCTGGGTACGTTCCAGCACCAACGTGCCGGCATTGAGTACCTTGCGATCAGAAGGCCAGGCCTTGCTGGCATCGTTCACCGGGTCCCCTGGATTGGCCAGGGTGATGTTCAACTGCCAGCGCAATGGCCCGGCAGCAAGACGCTTCACCAGATCCTGCTCGAGAAAATCAGCGCCCTGGGGCGGCATCGCATCGGCAGCATCCTGGCTCATAGGCACCACGCCCCAGCGCACCGCCTGGCGTTGCCCCGCCGGGTTGACCAAATAGAACGCATTGATGCCGTTGTAGGTTTCAGTGGCGTAACTGGCCGACGGCTTGGCGGTCTTGATCCATTGCAGGAAAGGCGCAGCCTCGGGGTGCGCGGCGAAGAACGCCGGCACGGCGGCAGGGTTCGGTTTCCCTGTGGCCGGGTCCGGTGATTGAGCCTGTTGAAGTTGATAGAAGGCTTCGGGCGTGCCCACCGGAAACACTGGCATGCTGTTCATGCCGGTGCGCCATTGCTGGCCGTTGGCCTGGGTGAAACGCAGCGCCAGGCTGCGGATCGGCACGCTGCCGTCAGGTGCATAGGGGTTGCCACTGGGCAAGGCAAAACGTCCGACCACCGGCGTTCGCGCGTCCATGAATACTTGGGCGCTGGAAAAGGAGCGGGCCTCGCCGCTGCTCTCGAAGTAGCCGGCAACACAGACACCTTTTGAGTGATTACGCCGGAAACCCGGATGAACACCGTTATTTTTTTCCAGCACGTTGACCAGCGCATCCGGCGTCAACCGTTGTGGGTCGAGGGTGCCATGGACGTAGGCAAACGCCCCAGCCAGCACGGCGACGATCACGGCGATGCCGCTCAGGCGCAGCGTCAGGCTGGCCGCACTCAACGGCGGCCGACTCGGAGAAGAGGAAGGGTCAACCATGAGGAAGCTCCAGGGCTCAAGGCCATTTGCGGAAAGGACCTGTCAGACGAAGCCCTGACAGGTTTATTCCCACGCCTCGTATTTATTTTTCCTGCGCTGGAATAATCTCGTGCGCGGGTCGTCTTTCCAGTCCCGGTGCAGTGACTGCCTACAGAAGCCATACTCCCATGAACGAACTCGACGAACAGTTACGCGAGCTCATCCCCAGGCTACGGCGTTTTGCCGTGTCGCTGACGCGTAACCCGAGCAACGCCGATGATCTGGTGCAGGCGTGCCTGGAGCGGGCGTTGTCCAAATGGAACGACAAGCGCCCGGACGGCGATCTGCGGGCTTGGCTGTTTTCGATTCTTTATCGGCAGTTTCTCGACGCCCATCGCCGCTCCCGGCGCTATGCACGCATGCTGGAATTTTTCACCGACCGCGACGATGCCCATCCCTCGGCCGAGCGCAGCGTGATCGCGCAATCGTCCCTCCAAGCGTTCGAGCAACTCACCACTGAACAACGGGCGCTGTTGCTATGGGTATCGGTGGAAGGCTTGAGTTACCAGCAAGTCGCCGACATCCTCGGCGTGCCGACCGGCACCGTGATGTCTCGCCTGTCCCGCGCTCGCCAGGCCCTGCGCCAACTCAGCGACGGCGAAATCACCCGCCCTACCCTGCGGAGACTCAAATGATCAACATGCCCCCTAGCGAAAGCGACCTGCACGCCTATGTCGATCGCCAACTGAGTGACGACGACCTGCGCCTGATGGAAACGTACCTCGGCACTCACCCCGACGTCGCCGCTCGGGTCCGCGCCTGGCAACAGGACGTGCAACACCTGCGCACGGCCCTGAGTGGCGCTTTGCAACAGCCCGCTAATCCGGATCTCGATCCGGCAATGATTCGCCAACACTTGAAACATCGCTCCCGTCGCCATCTGGCCAGCGCCGCGGTGTTGCTGCTGGCGGTCAGCGTGAGTGGCTACAGTGGCTGGCAGGCACGGGAAATGACCTTCATCAGCGCCGCAGCGCCCATGGCAGATGCCCTGGAAGCGTACCGGTTGTTCGCCCAGCAGGGCATCCTTCCAGCCGATTACCAAACGGGTGACGAGGGCAGCATGCAAGGCTGGCTCGACCGTTACTTCACCCAGGCCAACCGCTTGCCGGACCTGTCGGGCGCGGGCTTCAAGCCGGTCAGCGGCCGGTTGCTCAGCACCGAGCAAGGCGCAGCGGCGATGGTGGTTTATCAGGACCCGAGCGGCCAGAAAATCAGTTTCTACGTACGCCCGCCAGGTCCGAAAAACTACCTGCTGCCCCGTGGCAGCCGCCGCGACGGCGAGCTGCAGGCCGAGTATTGGTCCGGGCCGGGATACAACTATGCGATGGTCATACCCAGCGATACGCCGACGGTGCAGCGGCTCAAGCAGACGTTGGACTTCTGATCCGCGCAGATCCCTGTGGGAGCGAGCTTGCTCGCGATAGCGGTGTGTCAGTCGCCATCATTGCCAATTGAACGACCGCCATCGCGAGCAAGCTCGCTCCCACAGGGGGACGGCGGTGTTCTTGAGAGGGTGCTCACCCCTGCCCAAACACCTGCGAAGGCCTGCGCAGCAGCGGGTCGAACGGGTTGACCCGCGGTCCGATCAGGGCCGCCTCGCGCTTGAGCATTTCCACCACGGTTGGCAGGCGATCAGGCCCCAGTCGATCACTCACCGTCGCCACGCTCAAGGCCGCCACGGCCCGGCCTTCACGGTCCAGGATCGGCACCGCCACCCCAGCCATGCCCTGCAATACGCCGGTATTGCGCCCGGCGTAACCCAGCGTGCGCACGCTCTCCACTTCCGAACGCAGGAAGACTTCGTCGTACAAATGGAAATCCTTGAGCCGTGGCAGGTTGTATTGAATCACCGTGTCACGCTCTTCTTCCGGCAGGAACGCAAGGATGGCCAGGCTGCCCTGCCCTACGCCCAATGCCACGCGCCCGCCAATGTCGCCGGTAAATGTACGGATCGGGAACGGCCCTTCGCTGCGGTCCAGGCAGATGGCATCAAAACCGCTGCGCGCCAGCAGAAACAACGAATCCCCCAGGGACGCTGACAGCCGCAGCATGGCCGGCCGTGCAAGGTCGCGCAGATTGCCGGTGTTGCCGGCGCGGGCGGCCAAAGCGAAGAAATCCAGGCTCAGGCGATAGCGTTTACTGCGCGCGTCCTGCTCTACCATGCCTTCGTCCATCAGGCTACGCAGCAAGCGATGGGTGGTGGGTTGGGACAGACCGACGCGCTGGGCCAACTGCGTCACCCGCTCCCCGCCTTCGACGGTGTCGCCCAGGCTACGCAACACGGCGAACAACCTCGAGACGGCACCCACCCCCACTTCGCTTTTGCTGACATTCCGATCAGTGGAATCTTTCATTCATTTTCCTATCACTAAATTTACTCATCGAATAAAACTGAAAATAGTCATAGCTTCAGTGAAATAGTCCATTGAGCCCATCCTATTCTTCGTCCTACTCTGCGTCCATACAGGGGCGATTCGAACAATAGCGGCAGCCGACTGAGGTCGAGCGCCAACGCACCCCGCGGCACCCTTTCGTATCTGCCCATAAAAAAAGCGCGCCTCACGGCGACGCATAACAATCTCAGGTGGAGCGCAGCGATGGCTTTTGTGCAACTTGAAGGACTTGGCAAACGTTACGGTGAGATCGACGCCGTGGTCGCCACCAACCTCTCGGTGGAGAAAGGCGAATTCGTCTCGCTGCTGGGGCCCTCCGGCTGCGGTAAAACCACGACGCTGCAAATGATCGCCGGCTTCGTCGAAGCCAGCAGTGGCCGCATCCTGCTGGACGGTCGCGACATTACCCACGCCAAGCCGGCCAGCCGAGGCCTGGGCGTGGTGTTCCAGAGTTACGCGCTGTTTCCCCACATGACCGTCAAGGACAACGTCGCCTTCGGCCTTCGCATGCGCAAAGTGGCCAACGTCGAGCTGCAACAACGGGTGGATCGGGTGCTGAAATTGGTGCGCCTGGACCCGCACGCCGAACGTTACCCACGGGAACTCTCGGGCGGCCAGCGCCAACGCGTCGCCCTGGCCCGGGCGTTGGTGATCGAACCGCCGGTGCTGCTGCTCGACGAACCGTTGTCCAACCTCGACGCCAACCTGCGCGAGGAGATGCAATACGAAATCCGCCGCATCCAGCGAGAAGTCGGGATCACCACGTTGATGGTGACCCACGACCAGTCCGAGGCGCTGTCGATCAGTGACCGGGTCGTGGTGATGCAGGCCGGGCGCATCACCCAGATCGACGCGCCATACACCCTTTACGAACACCCGCGCACCGAGTTCATTTCCGGCTTCGTCGGCAAAGCCAACCTGCTGCCCGGCACCCGCGACAGTGCAGGCGTCGTGCAAGTGTGCAGCCCGGGTCACGGGGAACTGACCCTGAGCCTGCGCCCGGAAAAAATCGACCTGTGCGAAGCCGGTTCGGGTCGCCTGCAAGGCACCCTCACCAACCGCTTCTTTCTTGGCAGCCAATGGCTGTATGGCGTCTCGACCAGCCTGGGCGAACTCTGCGTGGTGCGCCGCAACGATGGCTCCGCGCCCATGACTGAGGGCACGGCGGTGGGCCTGGACTGGGACCCGGCGCTGCTGCGGGTGCTGAGCGTGGACGAGGTGCCGGCATGAAGCTGCTCGACGCGATGCGCCGGGGACGCCAGGGTTACCTGATGTCCGCGCCGGCCCTGGCCTTGTACCTGGGGCTGCTGGTCATTCCCCTGGGCCTGACGCTGGTGCTGTCGTTCAACGTCTTCGACTACAGCTCGGGCATTGACGGCGACGCCTATACCTTGGACCACTACGCAAGCCTGCTGGGCGACCCGTACTTCTACGAGATCTTCCTGCGCACCCTCTGGATCAGCGCCCTGACCACCATTCTGTGCGTACTGATCGGCGTGCCCGAAGCCTACGTCCTCAGCCGCATGCGGGCGCCGTGGCGCTCGATCTTCCTGATCCTGATCCTCACCCCGCTGCTCATTTCAGTGGTGGTGCGGGCCTTCGGCTGGAGCCTGTTGCTCGGCGCGGACGGCCTGGTCAACCAGGCCTTGCAAGCCTTCGGCGGCACGCCGATGAAACTGCTCTATACGCCGTTCGCCGTGGTCATCGCCCTGGTCCACGTGATGTTGCCGTTCATGATCATTCCGGTCTGGACCTCGTTGCAAAAGCTCGACCCGGCCGCCGAACAGGCCGCGCTGTCCCTGGGAGCCAGCCAGTTCACGGTGATCCGCCAGGTCGTGCTGCCGCAGATCATGCCCGGCGTGCTGTCGGGCACGCTGATTGTGTTCGGCCTCGCCGCCAGCTCCTTCGCCATTCCCGGCCTGCTTGGCGGTCGCCGTTTGAAAATGGTCGCCACGCTGATCTACGACCAATACCTGTCGGAGCTGAACTGGCCCATGGGCGCCGCCATCGCCGTCGCCCTGCTGCTGCTCAACCTGCTGATCATGCTGTCGTGGAACCGGATGATCGAAGGCCGCTACAAGAAGTCATTGGGGTAATCAGTCATGTCCAGGAACGGTCCTTTCGCCCTGTTGTTTCATGCCCTGGTGGTGGTGTTCATGCTGGCGCCGCTGGTGGTGGTCTGCCTCGTCGCCTTCACCCCGGAAAACACCCTGAGCCTGCCGACCACGACGTTTTCCCTGCGCTGGTTCCGCGCAGTGTTCGAGCGCGCGGATTTCATCGATGCGTTCTACAACAGCCTGATCCTCGCCTTCTGCGCCGCTTCGCTGGCGACGTTGATCGCGGTGCCGGCGGCCCTGGCGATCAGCCGGCTCGAGTTCCCTGGCCGAGACTTTTTCAACGGTCTGTTCCTGTCGCCGATCATCATTCCGCACCTGGTATTGGGCGTGGCGCTGCTGCGCCTGTTTGCGCTGATGGGCGTGAACGGCAGCTTTGCCTGGCTGATCTTCGCCCACGTGCTGGTGATCACGCCGTATGTGCTGCGCCTGGTGCTCGCTTCGGCCATCGGTCTGGACCGCAGCGCCGAGCAGGCCGCCCAATCGCTGGGGGCCGGGCGCTTCACACTGTTTCGGCAAATCACTTTGCCGATGATCCTGCCCGGAGTGGCCGGGGGCTGGTTGCTGGCGTTCATCAACAGTTTCGATGAAGTCACGTTGTCGATTTTCGTCACCTCGCCGGCCACGCAAACCTTACCGGTGCGCATGTACGTCTACGCCACCGAGTCCATCGATCCGATGATGGCGGCGGTGTCGGCGCTGGTCATTGCGCTGACCGCGGTGACCATGATTCTGCTCGACCGGGTCTACGGCCTGGATCGGGTCCTGGTAGGCAAACAATGAGGGCGCCATGGCTCTGCTGAAACGACTGGCCGAAGGCGACCGCCCGGCCCTGGACTTTACCCTCGATGGCAAGCCTGCCAGCGGTCTGTTGGGTGACACGCTGCTGACCGCCGTACTGACCCGCAGTGAACACTTGCGCGGCAGCGACTTCAGCGCCGAGCCCCGGGCCGGTTTCTGCCTGATGGGCGCCTGCCAGGATTGCTGGGTCCGCCTGGGCGACGGCCGCCGCGTCCGCGCCTGCTCGACCCTGCTCGAAGCCGGGCAGGACATCCGCCGCGAGCCGGGGCGTCAGGTATGAACAATGCCGCCTGGAATGGCCCCATCGCAAGCAAGCTCGCTCCCACAGGGAAGCGGCAGCGTTCACACAACCAAACCCCAGCCCCGATCCAATGTGGGAGCGAGCTTGCTCGCGATGGCGGCTTCAACAGCACCATGAATCCACAGCGCCTGTCGATGAGGTGGCTATGAAACCCGTCGCCATCATCGGCGCCGGCCCGGCCGGTATCCGTGCCGCGCAGACCCTCGTCGCCCACGGCGTGTACCCCGTCCTGCTGGACGAAGCCGCCCGCGGTGGCGGGCAGATCTATCGGCGTCAACCGGCCAACTTCAAGCGCTCGCCCGCCAAGCTCTATGGCTTCGAAGCACACAAGGCCAGCGCCCTCCACCAGACCCTCGACGAGTTGCGCGAGCAGCTCGATTATCGTCCGGACACCCTGGTGTGGAACGCCGAAGCCGGCCTGCTGGACACTTTGCATGAAGGCCGCGCCGACCGTCTTGAATATGCCAGCATGATCGTCGCCACGGGTGCCACCGACCGGATCCTGCCCGTGCCGGGCTGGACCCTGCCCGGGGTGTACAGCCTGGGCGCGGCGCAGATCGCGCTGAAATTCCAGGGGTGCGCCATCGGTGAACGGGTGGTGTTCGCCGGCAGCGGTCCCTTGCTGTATCTGGTGGCGTATCAGTACGCCAAGGCCGGTGCCGACGTGGTCGCGGTGCTCGACAGTTCGCCCTTCAGCGCCCAGGCCCGCGCCCTGCCCGGCCTGCTGGCGCAACCGGTCACCCTCGCCAAGGGGCTTTACTACCGCGCCTGGCTGACTGTCCACGGAGTCAGTGTGCATCAAGGCGCGAGTCTGTCGCGCATCGACGGGGAACGCCGGGTCCAGTCGCTGAAATGGCGCAACGCAAAAGGCGAGCAAGCCCTCGATTGCGACGCGGTGGCCTTTGCCCACGGCTTGCGCAGCGAAACCCAATTGGCCGACCTGCTGGGCTGCGAGTTTGCCTGGAGCGCCCTCAACCGCGCCTGGCTGCCACTGCGCGACCACGCTGGACGCAGCAGCGTGCCCGGGGTTTACCTGGCGGGTGACGGTGCCGGAATCATGGGCGCCGACGCCGCCGAGATGGCCGGTGAACGGGCGGCCCTGGCCTTGCTTGAAGACATCGGTTACTTGATCGACCCGCAGCGCTGCACCGAGCTGGAACAATCCCTCAAGCGCATCGGCCATTTCCGACAAGGCCTGGAGCGCGCATTTGCCTTTCCCGAAGATTGGGCCGCCGACGCAGCTGACAACCTGATGATCTGTCGCTGCGAAGAAGTCAGCGTCGGCGACATCCGCCAGGTGGTGGGTGAAGGTCATTGGGAGATCAACCGGGTCAAGGCCCATTGCCGGGTCGGCATGGGCCGATGCCAGGGACGGATGTGCGGCGCCGCCGCAGCGGAAATCATTGCCCGCGAGAGTGGCCGCCCGGTCGCCAGCGTCGGCCGCTTGCGGGCCCAGGCGCCGATCAAACCGGTGCCGTTCGGCCTGGAGGTCGAGCCATGATAGACGTGGATGTGGTGATCATTGGCGGCGGCATCGTCGGTGCCTCGGCGGCGTTGTTCCTGAGCAAGGCCGGACGGCGGGTGGCCCTGCTGGAACGGGATTTCTGCGGCTCGCACTCCAGCGGCGTGAACTACGGCGGTGTGCGCCGCCAGGGACGGCCGTTGTCGCAACTGCCCTTGTCGCAACGGGCCCATGAAATCTGGAGCCAGTTGCCCCAATTGATCGGCATCGATGGTGAGTACCAGCGCAGCGGCCATCTGAAACTGGCCCGCAGCGCTGAAGACCTGCAAGCGTTGCAGGACTACGCCGCCAGCAGCCAGGGCTTCGGCCTCGATCTGCAACTGCTCGACCGCGATGAGCTTCGCGCGCGGTTTCCGTGGGTCGGTGCCGTCGCGGTCGGGGCGTCGTTGTGCCCGGATGACGGCCACGCCAATCCGCGCCTGGTGTCGCCGGCATTCGCCCAGGCGGCCCGCCGGCATGGCGCGCAGATCCACGAACAATGCGCCGTCAGCGCCGTGGCGCACGACGGCCAGCGCTTTGGTGTACACACCGAAACGGGCCTGGCATTCCACGCGCCCTGGCTGCTGAACTGCGCCGGCGCCTGGTCGAGCCAGTTCGCCGCACAATTCGGCGAAGCGGTGCCGATGTCCGCCGGGCACCCGGCGATGCTGGTCACCGAGCCGTTGCCCTTGGTGATGAATGCCAGCACCGGTGTCGAGGGCGGCGGTATTTACGCCCGCCAAGTCGAGCGCGGCAATTGCGTGCTGGGGGGCGGCCAGGGTTTCGCCCTGGACGATGCTCGCGCCCGGCCCGGGCAGAACGCGGTCATTGAGATCTTGCGCCAAGCGGTCGAACTCTACCCATTTTTGGCAGGTGCCCAGGCGATTCGTACCTGGAGCGGCACCGAAGGTTACCTGCCCGATCGCCAGCCGGTGATCGGCCACAGCAGCACCCAGCCCGGTCTGTTGCATGCATTCGGCTTTGCCGGCGCAGGCTTCCAGATCGGCCCGGCGGTGGGCCAGGCGCTCACCGAGATCATCTGCAGCGGCGCCTCAACCACGCCGCTGGATGCGTTTTCCATCACCCGGTTTCACTCCATCTCCGTTGCTTGATAGAGGAAGGTCGCGCCATGAATCACGTCAAACGCAGTGCATTGTTCGGTTTCTGCTCGCTGGGTTCCGCTTGCCTGGGCGCCCTGCTCCCGGTCACCCAGGCGTTGGCC